>Ga0247842_10000045_pt1 | contig 269527 bp, 280 predicted proteins | sample LaCruzMarch2015__3_FD_192411 | JGI IMG/M metagenome (GOLD analysis project Ga0247842, IMG submission 192411) | Freshwater microbial communities from meromictic Lake La Cruz, Castile-La Mancha, Spain - LaCruzMarch2015_19m | ecosystem: Environmental > Aquatic > Freshwater > Lake | place: Spain...
CGTATAAAGAATATTCAAAGTTAGAATATCTATGATATACTATTATTGAGATAGAAGCCAAGCCCTCCCACCCGCTTTTCCATCCTGAATCAGATACCCCCGCGCTCAGAAAAAAATCTGGAATAGCAAAGCGGGTGAGAGGGCGGGAGCGCCGAGTCCGCGAGGCGCGATTGATCGGTTAGGAATTTTGTTCAAAATAGGTTCGAGCAAAGCACAGTAATACAGCACAATTAGAGACTTGGTCAGAAAAATCCCGCGCGCGCTCACGCGCAATGGTGACGAAAGGGTGGGCAAAATCCGAATCAGTCAGGCAGGCCAAAGCGAATTCGGTGGGTGGGCAGAGAGAACGAAATGAGACGAGGACGGAATTTTCTTTTTTCATAATCCAAAAACAAATATGAACAAACCAAAATATTTTCTTTACGCCCGAAAGTCCACCGAGGATGACGACAAGCAAATTATGAGCATTGAAGCCCAGCTCTTTGAACTACGTGAATTTGCGCGTAAAGAAAATCTTGAAATTCTTCAGGAATTTCAAGAGTCGAAAAGCGCCAAGAAACCGGGTCGTGAGAAATTCGGTGAAATGATGTCCCGCATAGAAAATATGGATGGCGTAGGTATCCTCTCATGGCACCCAGATCGTCTTGCTCGCAATAGTATTGACGGCGGGCGCATCATCTACGCCGTGGACACGACCAAAATCGTTTCTTTACGCTTTCCGACATTTTGGTTTGAACCCACCCCGCAAGGTCTCTTTATGCTTCAAGTGGCGTTCGGACAAAGCAAATATTACTCGGATAATTTGAAACAAAATGTGGACCGTGGTATCCGCCAAAAACTGCGACGTGGCGAATGGCTGACGCTCGCTCCGTTTGGTTATGTGAATAATCCCAAGACAAAAATTATTGAACCGCACCCAATAAAATCTCGTTTAGTTGTTCGTGCATTTGAGGAATTCGCCACGGGAAAACATGGCTATGAATCCCTAGCACAGTTTTTGGCGGATCACGGAATTGTCACTCGCAATGGAACGCCACTTGGCAAATGTGCCGTTTCAAATATTCTTTGCAATCGAGCATATTTAGGTTTTGTAAAACATCACGGCGAATGGTTTGACGGCACATTTGCACCAATTCTTTCTCCTGATTTATTTGAGGCCGTGCAGAAAAGATTGAAAGAACGAGCAAAACCTCGCAAATCCAAAAAACATCATAATTTTCCTTTTACGGGACTTTTTCGTTGTGGCGAATGTGGTGGAATGATCACCGCCCAATGGGCAAAAGGTCATGGCGGTTTGTATCGTTATTATCGTTGCACGAAAAAGAATGGAAAATGTGAGCAAGGATATTTGCGCGAAGAAAAGCTCGTCTCTCAAATTAAGGAACGGCTTCAAAAAATCTCACTTCCCGACGACTGGGTAGAGTATATGGTGAAAAAGACTGACGAATGGGAAAAAGAAGAAGATGTGTCGTCGGGAAGTGCTGTCGAGCGGATTAAGGACAATGAGCGAGAGGTGCAAGAGAAGCTAGATAATTTGGTTACACTTTATCTTGACGGCGATATTCCCAAAGCAAATTATCTTACCAAGAAAAACGAGCTTCTCTTGCAGAAAGTTTCTCTCGCTCACAAATCAGACTCCGCTCGACAGGAGAGAAAGAATTGGATTGAACCTTTGCGGGAATGGATTTTGGATATGAAAAAAGCCACACAATTGCAATCTAGTGATAATTTTTTTGAAATTCGTGACTATTTTAAAAAAATTGGGACGAACCTGCACTTGCGTGACAAATCCGTCTTCGTCTCATTTTGCCCACCCACCGAATTCGCTTTGGCCTGCCTGACTGATTCGGATTTTGCCCACCCTTTCGTCACCATTGCGCGTGAGCGCGCGCGGGATTTTTCTGACCAAGTCTCTAATTGTGCCGATGAATGGAATTGAACCATTTTTTGAGGCTTATGAGTCCCCCGTTCTACCATTGAACTACATCGGCATATTATTTAATTTTATCAATCTTGCCCTATGTCCAACACCAACAACTATATCGGCATATAGTTTACATGCCTAAATATAATCTTTTTTGAGTAAAAAGACAAATTTTTTAATGTTGCGGGGGTTGGATTTGCACCAACGTCTCAAGGTTATGAGCCTCGCGAATTACTGTTACTCTACCCCGCTACCCTTATTATTTCACGTTTTTAAGGAAAAAGCAAGATTATTTGATTTTAAATATATTCAAACTCCCTAAAAACCACTTCATAGAGCCCTATCACCCGCTTGGCTTCACGCTCATTAATTAAAAATTCTGACCCTTCGTGAGCAATTGAATTCCTAATTTTATGAGCCTCCCAAGCACTTTCAATATTGGTAAAATCACTTGGCTCAACTGCTTTTAATTTATCACCAATACTTGGTTGCATATAGCCCATCTTTTCCAAAATCTCACCCAACATTATGTCACATTCTAAAATCGCCAATTTCCAGTCACTAGGATTAGTAGAATTAATATGAATAATCACTTTCTGCCACTTTTCATTTTCGACTGGTTTAGGGTAATCCAAAACCCCGGCCACTTCTTGATTTGGTAATTTGACACTGTCATGGATCTTTCTTCTTAAAAGAACTATATTATTGGATGTCCAAATAATGAAAACAACCAGTAACAAAGCTAGGAGGAATGAAAAAGTAAACAACTTCATCATTATGGCCACCGCATAATCGGGTAGGAGTAACCAAAAATTCCTAAAAATTTCTCCCCAATTCTTATTAACCGTATTTGCAAAAATTGCTTTAATAAGAGAATCAAAAAAGGGACTAAGAGTGACGGACTGTAAGGGAGTTAATTGTTCTAATTCAATTGGTAGGGCCATCTTTATATTTTAACAGATAATTACTTACTCTCAAAATCGCTGGCAATATCAAATAAGTTCTCTTCTTGACCCTGTTTAGTAATAAACTGAAGTCCTAGAGGTAATTTCTTACCATCCACCTCCTTAAAACCAGAGGGAACGGACAGGGCTGGCACGCCAGATAAGTTTGCCGGCACCGTAAAAATATCTTCCAAATAAAGCTGAAGTGAATCATTGATCTTCTCCCCTATTTTAAAGGCGGGGCCGGGAGTGGTTGGAGTAATTATCACATCCACCTTTTCAAAAGCCTTCTTGTAATCTTCCCTGATTAAGTCACGAACTATATTTGCTTTATTATAATAAGCATCATAATAACCGGAAGAAAGAATATAGGTTCCTAAAATAATTCGTCTTTTTACTTCTGGGCCAAAGCCTTGCTCCTTGGTTTTAAAATAATCATCTACCATATTGGTGCCATCTATGTGTAAACCATAACGCACACCATCAAAACGGGCCAGGTTTGAAGACACTTCAGCGGGAATCAAAGTATAATAGGTAGCCAGAGCATAAGCTAAGTTTGGCAAACTAATTTCCTCCACCCCATAACCAAGTTTTTTTAATTTCTCGACTGATTCGGTAAAATTTTTTAACGAATTAGAATCTAGACCATCAATACTCATCACTTCTTTTGGAATACCAATTTTTAATTTATTTTTAATTTTCTTAGCCTGAGTTTGTTCTATACTAGTGCTGTCCATTTCATCCTGGCCAGAAATAATATTAAAAACAATTTTTGCATCATCCACATTTTTAGTGATTGGACCAATCTGATCAAATGATGACCCCATAGCCATCAGCCCATAACGAGAAACCGCACCGTAAGTAGGTTTTAAACCCACTAAACCACAAAAACTCGCTGGCTGTCTGATGGAACCACCAGTATCCGAACCAAGGGCCACTAGGGCCATATCAGCGGCCACAGACGCGACTGCCCCGCCGGAAGAGCCACCTGGCACTCTTTCCAAATCAATAGGATTATGAGTCACACCAAAAGCGGAATTCTCAGTTGAACCACCCATCGCAAACTCATCCATATTTGTTCGGCCAAGGAAAACCGCCCCCGCCTCTTTTAGTTTCTTGATCACGGTAGCGTCATAAGTGGCGTGATAATTTTCTAGCATCTTTGAAGCCGCACTAGCAATTCTCCCCTTAATTAAAATATTATCTTTAATAGAAATAGGGATCCCAGTGAGTAAAGTTACATTTTCTTTTTTAGAAATTCTTTTATCTGCTTCCTTGGCCTGATCAATTACATCTGCAAAAACTTCTAAATAGGCGTGGATCTCCTTATCCTTATTTTTAATATTTTCTAAATAGGCAGTAGCTAAATCCACACAGGTAAAATCCCCCTTGATTAAATGCTCATGAGCTTTTCTGATGGTTAGATTTTTTGTATCAATCTTCATAAATTAATTATCTAGAATCTTTTTGACCTTCAAAAAATTACCTTCCTTCTTTGGAAATTCCTTTATAATAGCCTCAGTATTTACACCACCAGCATTTACTACCTCATCCCTCCTCATAACATTTCTCAAATCACCAGCCTTTCTTTCTTCACCCACCTTGGACACTACTCCCTTAATTTGGTCTACGTACGCCAAAATTGAACCTATTTCCTTTAAATAAATTTGTTTCTCAGTATCAGTAAGCTCTATCCTAGCCAGTTTAGCCAATTTCTCAATATCCTTTATCTCCATAATAATCAAATTGTAGCATAAAATAATGATAAAACAAAAAATGTATGGTAGAATTACTCAATGGATAATGAATTAAAAACAAAGCTGGATACCTTGGAACAAAAGCTAGATAAAGCCAATAAAGACCTCAAAACAATTAAAAATGTTTTCCTTTGGACATTTATTATAACTATCGCTGTTATAGTTTTACCACTAATTGCTATGGTCTTTGTTATTCCACAATTTATGTCTAGTATTTCTAGCCTTGGCTCCACCACCCAATCAGCTGATTATACTAACCTTATGAAATCTATAGGATTTTAAGAAAGTCCTCCTCATTTAAAATAGTTACTCCTAATTCTTGAGCCTTTTTTAATTTAGAGCCAGCATTTTCTCCAGCCACTAAATAAGTAGTTTTAGCTGACACTGATTCAGACACATCCCCACCTAGCGCCCTTATTTTATCCTTGGCCTCATCCCTGGACATTCCTGATAATGTACCAGTGATCACAAAACTTTTACCGGCTAACTTGGTACTATTTACATTATTAAGGTTGGTTATTTTAATTATTTCTACTTGCTTAAGTAAATTATCTAGAGTTTTAATATTATTTTTATTAGCAAACCAATCAACCAAAGCCTGCGCCACCACCGGACCCACACCATCTAACTTTTGTAAATCAGCAAAAGTGGCCTCTCGTAATTTTTTAATATCACCAAAATGTTTAGCTAAATCAATAGTGGTCTCCTCCCCTACCTGAGAAATGGATAAACCGACCAAAAACTTTGGCAAAGTTACTTTACGAGATTTTTCCACCGAGGCTAATAAGTTATCAACCGATTTTTCAGCAAACCTTGGTAAGTTTAATAAGTCTCCACGTTTCAAAGTAAACAAATCTTCGTAGGAGGAAACTAAATTATTATTTAGCAAAACATCAATAATTTTAGGACCACAACCATCCATATCAAAAGCCTTTTTAGAAACAAAATGATAAAAACGACGACGTTTTTGGGCAAAGGAATCTTTACTAACACAACGCCACGCCGCCTGCCCGGGAATCCGCTCCACTTTACCATCACCACCACAATCCATAACGACATTAGGGAATTTATAAGCTTTTTCCTTACCAGTTCGCATGTCTTTGAGCACCTGTACAATATCCGGGATGACATCACCAGCCTTTTGTAAAACTACCGTATCACCAATTCTCACATCCAAACGTTTTATCTCATCTTCATTATGCAAGGTGGCTCTAGATACCACCGAGCCAGCCACTCTGACTGGACGCAAATGCGCCACTGGTGTAAGAACCCCCGTTCTTCCAACCTGAAGCACAATGTCCTCTACTACAGTAGTTACCTGCTCAGCCGGAAACTTATAGGCCACACCCCAACGTGGAGTTTTACCGGTATAACCCAAAGCCTCCTGAATTTTTCGGGAATTTATTTTAATTACCACCCCATCCAGTCCGTATTCCTGTTTATCCTTCTTTTTCCCCCACTCCTCATAAAATTTCTCAATTTTGTCTAAAGAATCTACTACCCTAAAATATGAATTTGTTCTAAACCCCAGTCTATTAATTAATTCTAATTCCTCACCTTGAGTAGACGGTGTATCTAGGCCGGTAATTTTATCTATATCATAAATAAAAGTATCTAATTTTCTTTTGGCGGTTACTTTTGGATCCAGCTGCCTAATAGAACCCGCTCCAGCATTCCTGGTATTAGCAAAGAGAGCTTCACCCGCTTTCTGCCTTTCCCTATTAATTCTCTCTAACTCTTTTTTATTCATCCAAGCCTCCCCCACCACAATTAAATCCACTTTTTCCTTTAGAAAAAATGGTATAGATTTTATAGTTTTTAAATTTTCTGTCACATTTTCTCCTACCTGGCCATCACCTCGGGTGGCTCCTTGCACAAACTCCCCATTTTTATAAGTTAAAATTACCTTCAAACCATCAATTTTTAGTTCCAAACAATATTCAATTTTTTCATTCTTCAAGGAAGAATCTTTACCAATCATCCGACGTACCTTTTCATCCCATTTTTTTAATTCCGCAAGATCAAATACATCGTCAAAAGACCACTGACGCACCTCATGCTTCACCTTTTTAAATTCCTTTAGTGGTGCTCCCCCCACACGCTGTGATGGGCTCAAGGGAGAAACTAATTCCGGATGTTTTTCCTCAATACTTACCAACTCCTGCATTAAGGAGTCATACACCTCATCCGTAATCTCCGGCTTATCAAGTACGTGGTAGAGATACCGGTAATGATCTATCAGCTTTATCAGTTTTTCATATCGCTCTTTCATGGCATTAATAATCCTGTCTAATAGCTCTTTCAACCCTATCCCCGCCAGCAGAATCAAAACCATTAGAAATAATTGTGGTACAAATAGCCTGAGATCCACAAATTGGATTTGTTATGGGGTTTTTTTGTTTTATTATCTCAACTCTATAATTCGGCCCACCATCCATACTAACGGAGGTAAAAGTACTTGGACTAGGTTTAAATATTGAAAGACCTTCTCCCGTGCTAATCACATCGTTAATCTGGCCTGAAGTAAAAATATCACCCTTTTTTGTATCATAATATAAAGCATACTCTCTTCCACTATCGGCAGCATAAAAAGCATGAATAGACTGCCTAGAGGCGGTAGAAATAGCCAACTCCTTCAAAGCGATGCTAAAAATTGATAGACCAATTGTCAACAAGAGACTAGAAATAAGAACAGAAAAAAGCAACGCAAACCCCTTATTTTCTTTTTTTAACGTCCGGCTTTTCATATTAATAATTATAAATTAAGGTTCTAACTACTACCTCATTTTCTGACGAACCCCAGTTAACTGTCACTGTCACCAAAGCTTCATTATTTTCCCCGTCAACAGTCTGCAGTTTAATATTTATTTTTCTAGTAAAATTAGTCTTTTCAGGACTATCAAACCCATAGAAACCGTCCGTATTTTTTGATAACACTCCTAAAGGGGTAGCTGTGATTGCTCTAATTTCTCCAGCCCCGGCCCCAATATTAGTATCTATCTGGCAACCATTAACACTAAAACATAACGTCTTTGTTGTTGAATTACCAAATACACTTAAATTATTCCAATCAAAATTATTATTGATTGATATCACATCTCTCTTGTTTTTAATATATTCAATAGCATCTTGGGCCAAATAGGAAGCAATTAATTGATTTTTAGAATAAGTGGCGGAGGAAAGTCCTTTTTGAGCAATTGTAATTGGCGCCACCACCGCTACCATCAAAATAGAAATAGCCACTAATGCCTCAAGTAAAGTAAACCCTTTTTGATTTTTTAAATTAAAAGCAATCATAATTTTATAATCTAGTTATCTGAGACACACCGGTCTGTAAATCAAATGTGGTTTGTAATTTTGATTTGTTGGTTGACCCAGCTATTCCACTTATGGTCATGATCATTCTAGGTTGCTGCTTAAGACCGTTATTATCAAGGCCATTTCCTAAAATATAAAATTTAACTTTATTTAAGGTAACTTCTGAAGAAGTAATTGGATAAAAAGTTTTACTTAAACAATTATCTCCAACCTCTTTTTCAAGACACTCCTTAATTTGGCTATTTTCAAACTTATAGTAAGCAAATTTTCTAACACCACTTGCTGTATCCTGATAAGCCCTAATTGATCTATATCTAATCATTGTTCCGCCAGCAGTACAGTTACCATCAGAAGTAAAATTAGCTCCATCTATTGAACACTCATATTTCGTCCCCACGCGCATATCCTTAGAAATACCCTCCAGGGCAAAACTTATATTATTTATAGCTGTTTTAATTGAACGAGCCTTATTATTGGCATCAACCACATTTAATAAGGCGCTCATGGCGGTCACCATTACAATAGAGAAAACGGCAATGGCTACCATCATTTCAACTAACGTAAATCCAGTTTTTTTATTTTGATATTTCATAAATTAATTTACAATTTCAATCAAACCGTTACTCCTTATTCGTACTTTCCTTGTACTATCATCTGAACTACCCAAAATTACCGTAGCCACCCCTAAAGTAGACTCCTCTAAATAAGGATCAAACCTTAAAAAAGCATCGGGGTTTGGTCTTTTAAAAGTGATGTCCAGACTGTCTCTACTGGTATCACCAGGACAAACAAATACCCCAACAGAAACTTCAGCTTCACAAATATCTTTTATATAATTCCCTCTTTGTATATTATATCTATTTACACAGCCCCTTTCAATTTCACAAGCTAAAAGGTTTGCCTCGTTATCTAAATTATATATACCAATGCCAGAATCTTGCTCACTATTGTAGCTCAAGTCAGCAAAAAGAATAAAAGACTTACCTTCATTATAAGGAGTTTCTGGATCATCTTTTTTAAAATGCACACCATAAGGCACAAATTTACCAGATCCATTAAACTCTTTAATATTAATACCGTAGTTTTGTGCCTGCCTAATGGTTAAGGCGGTATCATAAGCTAAATTAGTTAGTAAAATTGTACTATCAAATTTTGTTTGATTAAAAAGCACCACTCCAGTAAGAATGGAAAAAATAGATATAACAACAAGTAATTCCACCAAGGTAAAACCTTTTTTAAAATTTCTCTTAGCTAGAGACATACCCATATTATAACACGTAAAATGTTTTATGGTATTAGAAAACTGAGGTTCAAAAGATCAATATTAAAGAAAAAAACTAACAAAAAACCGAGGATAAGAAATGGGGCAAAGGGCACCTCAGTTTTAGCGTTTATTTTGAGCCCGTGCCACTTAAATTTAGATAATATCAAAAGAATTAAGCCATAAGCGGCCCCAGTCCAAAAGGCTAAAATGAGGGCTGATAAACCCATAATCGGCCCCAAAAACCAACCAATACCTAAAACAAGCTTTGGATCACCCAAACCCATCCATTTACCCTTGGATATTAGCCAGATAAGGAAAAGTGGGAAAGCTAGTATGGGTCCGGCGGCCAAATACCAAATCAGGTGTGACTTTATCTCCCCCGGCGTATACCCAGCCATAAAGAAAAAATCTAGGGCAATCTTTAATAAAGCTAAAATACTAAAAGTAATGACTAGCCCATCAGGGATTATTTTGTGCTTTATATCATAAACAGTAATGGCAATCAGTACCGCAATAATTATAAGTGAAATAATCACATACCAAGTATTAAAAAGTAGACCAGCTAAACCTAAATATTTATATAACACACCAACAAATAAAGCCCCGGCTAAGCACTCCACCACTGGATATTGCCAGGAAATTTTACTCTGGCAATGAGCACACTTTCCTCCTTGCATTAAAAAACTCAAAACTGGTATGAGCTCTAGGGGGCCAAGCTTTTTCCCACAAGAAAAACAAAATGATCTTCCCTTCATGGAAGAAACTCCTGTACCATAACGTAAAACCAAAACATTCAAAAAACTACCAATAATGGTTCCAAAAATAAAAACTAGGACATAAAACATTGATTCATTTGCCATTATATTTAGGGTCGAACATCGTATATTAAAGGATTACCATTCACACTACCGTCAATACCAGTCATGTCAGTATCACAATACTTATAATCTGTTGTCTCATTAAAACCAACAGAACTAAAAGAATCCGCGGGATCTATTTGCGCACTTGGCAGTTCGAGTGTGGTACCCAAATGATAATAAGTGCATTTACCCCCAACACTTCGAGATAGAGGGACATATTTATATTTCTCACCCGCTGATGGACCAGCTAAAGAATCTGCGGTAATATATTTTGTAAAATTACTATCATATATATCCTTTGGATACTCACCCGTCTGATTTTGATTTTTATAAAGAGCCAAACCAAGCTGAATAGCGGCAATATCAGCCACTCTTTCCGCGTCACGGTTTTTCTTTCTTATATTATCTAGAGCGGGAAAAATAATTACCGTCAAAACAGCAATGATTCCAATTACCACCATTACCTCTACTATTGTAAAACCTCTCTTTAATTTCATCCCCTTATTATACCACTACCTTTTTAAAAACCAAACAAAAACAGCCCGCGTTATGCAGGCTGTTTGTTAAATTAACCTTATTGACAGCTTGTTGAGGAGGCGACATTTGAGGCTACAACCTTCGATGCTCCAGATGAACCAGTACAATAAAAACTACCAGCAATCTCAGCTACTTTTAGAGGAGAGGATGCTGACCATGCGTTTGCAGACGCAAAACAAGCACCATTACCACCACCAGTTGAGGTTGCGGAATTCAACATTGTTAAAAATTGGCCAGGTGAACAAATTGTTGAGTAAGAATTTGGCGATACGGAATCATAAATAAGTTCCGCCTGGGCTCGTAAATTTGCCATGGTAGATTTAACGGCAGCATTTGCCCCTTTACCTCTAGCTGTATTCAACGAAGCTAAGACTACAGAAGACAAAATACCAATAATTGCGATAACGACGAGAAGCTCGATAAGTGTAAAACCTTTTTTATTCATTTTTTTATTAATAAAACTTATAAATTAGCTAATAATATTGACCTTTAACTATTATAACATATGCAAATAATACAACAACTACATGGCGCTCGAAATATTGTATATTGGGATAAGCACAGAAGCCAAGAGGAAGGCCACCCCAAAGCCAAGAAAAACAATCATCACTGGCTCAATCAAACCCACTAGGGTATCAATTGCATTTATCACTTCCCGCCTATAAAATGAAGCTAGGGTTTTTAAAATATTACCAAGCTGACCAGTTTCCTCACCAATCTTCACCATGGCAATAAAAATACCAGGAATTTCACCAGATTTCATTAAGGCGTCAGAAATAGAACTACCAGTTTTTACATCCTCGGTAGCTTGATTTAAAACATCCTCAAAAACTTTATTATCCACCACCTTAGCAGTTAAATCCAGACCACGTACCACCGGGATACCAGACAAAAGCATCACATTCATGTTGTCGGCAATTCTAGAAAGATAAAGCTTACGATAAAGAATCTCCACAGCTGGAACTGAAATTTTAAATCGATCAAAAGTATATTTACCAGCCTCAGTTCGAGAATAGCGCCAAAGGAAGAACCCCCCAACAACCAAAAGGACTAGGAGGAAAATTCCATAATCCACAAAGAAGCCAGAAATACCTAACACCACCTGAGTGTAAATAGGTACCGCCTGACCAGACTCGAGTAAAATAGCACTTATTTTAGGAATAACCACTGTTAGCATCAACACCATAACTGCAATAAAGGTAAATACAATAAAGGCGGGATAAACCAAGGCACTTTTTACTTTTGAGCTAATTTCATGAGTTCGATCTAGATAATCAGCTAAGTACAACAAAGTCTGATCAAGCTTTCCGGACTCCTCTCCAGACTTCACCATGTTCACATAAAAAGGAGAAAACATTTCTGGATGTTTAGATAAGGCTTCAGAGATAGTGCTACCGGCCTGCAGGTCACTCGATACCTCGGCTAACTGTCGTCTGATAACTGGTTTTTCTGACTGGCTAGATAATAATTCAAAAACCCGCAGAGCTGACACTTGAGCCTCAAACAAGGTCGCCATTTGTCTTGAAAGAATCACAATATCTTTATTTGAAACATGATCAAAAAAAGATATATTTCTTTCGATAAAAGTTTTTTCCTCCACTGGGCTAACATCAGAGAGAACCAAACCCCTCTTTTGTAGAGAGCTTATTGCCACTTCAAGACTGACAGCTTCAATTGTGCCTTCTTTTTTAATCCCAGCTGTATCTACCGCTTTATATTTAAAAATCATTTTTATTTTTTATAACAACCTCTCAAGATTTTTGGGATTGAAAGAAAATTGATAGGCATTTTCAATGGTGATCTCGCCACGGGCCACCAAATCAGCCAGGCAATGGTTCATATCCACCATCCCCTCTTGGGAACTAGTTTCAATCACGGTATTTATCTCGTGGGTTCTCTTTTCCCTAATTAAATTTGAAACGGCACTGTTATTTATTAATAATTCATAAGCGGGAATCAAACCGCCAGAAATTCTAGGCACTAAACGTTGAGAAAAAATGCCATTTAAGCTACTGGAGAGCTGGCTACGAATCTGATCTTGCTGAGCACCAGGAAAAGAATCAATAATTCTATCAATAGTCTGCGCGGCACTATTTGTGTGTAGAGTAGAGAATACTAAATGTCCGGTTTCCCCCGCCGTAACGGCAGTTGAAATAGTCTCCGTCCCCCGCATTTCACCAATCAATACCACGTCCACATCTTCCCGAAACATACTTTTTAGGGCATTTGGGAAATCCTCAGTATCAATCCTAACCTCTCTTTGATCAATAACCGATCTCTTCTGCTCATAAATATATTCTATTGGATCCTCAATAGTTAAAATGTGTTCAGCTCGGCTAGAATTAATATAATCAATCATGGCAGCAAGAGTAGTGCTCTTACCATGCCCCACCGGGCCCACCACCAAAAAGAAACCCTGCTGTTTTTCTGCAAAAGTCTTTAATATTTCTGGTAGTTTTAATTCTTCAAAAGTTCTTATCGTTCTTGGAACCAAACGGAGTGCCACAGAAACTGCGCCCTGTTGAAAAAAACCATTACCTCTAAAACGAGCATCACCAGCACTATAGGAAAAATCAATCTCCTTATTATTATAAAAAATCTCTCTATTTTTTTCTGTAAGAAGCTCTTTTAAAAGCCCGGCGGTATCATCTTTTGTTAGTACTGGGTGTTTAACTAATGGTAAAAGCATACCAGAAACGCGAATGGTGGGGTGTCTACCTTCAGACAGGTGTAAATCTGAGGCACCTTCACTCGCCACTGTTTTTATAAGATCAGTTAGAACTGTTTTGTAATCAGTCATATTTTTACTTACTACTTATTACTTTTTAACTCCCTGCAAACTATATATTCTTTTAACCTCCTCAACCACCTCAGATGGAATAGTGGTAGCCTTTATAATATAACCATTTATTCCAAAACTCTTAGCTTTTTCAATATCTGATAATTGTCCCTGATTGGTGAGCATAATAATCATAGCGTTTGGTGCTATATTCTTTTTCTTTAAACTATCTAACACCTGAAAACCGTCCATTCCGGGCATAACAATATCAAGTAAAATTATATCTGGAATAAAGCCATCTTTAATTTTACCAAGGGCCTCTTCCCCTGAAGCGGCAGCATTAACCTCAAAGCTGTTATTATTAAACTTTAAAGAATACATGTTTAATAAAAACTTGTCATCATCAACAATCAGCACCTTTGGTTTTTTATTTTCCATATTATTATATTAATTATTATTAATCTACTCTCCTATTATATCACAACCAAAAATTAACTAAACAAACTAAATATCCTCTTCCATCATCCCCAAAGTATCAACCTCACTAAACGGAATCTGCTTATTTAGAGCCTTAACTATCGCATCCTCTTTCATGGTTAACATACCTTTTTTCCTTAGGGATTCAAAAATGCTTGTTTCCGTTGGATTTGTTAAAATAAACTTCTCAATATCCTTATTCATTTTAAAGGCCTCAAATACTGCCACTCGGCCCTTAGTTCCAGTTGGACATTCTACTGAAGGCTCCGGCTCATATACATTTTCAAATTTTGGTAAATTCTTTTTATATTCCTCGGGTAAATCATGAAATTGTCTGTCTAAAATTGCCCTCACGCTCCCCTCCACTGGCACCGCCTTACCAGTACCGGTATATAGAGTTCTAACCAAACGCTGTGCCATAGTAAGAATAAGGGTTGGCGCAATCAAATATGGATCTACCCCCATATCAATCAATCTGGGAATAACTCCAACTGAATTGTTTGTGTGGATGGTAGCTAAAACCAGGTGACCGGTTAAGGCGGCCTGCACGGCTAGCTGAGCGGTCTCTTTATCACGGATCTCACCCACCATAATCACGTCTGGATCCTGCCTTAAAGTGGTTCTTAACCCAGTCGCAAAAGTATAGCCAATATCCGTAAATATCTGTGACTGAGAAACTCCGTCAATATTATATTCAATTGGATCTTCTAGAGAAAGTACGTTTAGCCCCTCTTTATCAATTTCTCCCAACATAGAATACATAGTGGTAGTTTTTCCAGAACCAGTCGGACCAGAAATTAGAATCATCCCGTAAGGTCTTTTAATAGCATCTCTGATATAAGCTAGATTTGTTTCAGACAAACCAACCTTATCTAAAGGTTGAACTCCTTTTTCTTGGTCTAAAAGCCTCATCACAATTTTCTCACCGTAATAGGCCGGAAAAGTTGAAACACGAAAATCTACTTTTCGATCATCAATCTTAGCTGAAAAACGGCCGTCCTGTGGCTTCCTCTTCTCGTCCAACTTCATGTTAGACAAAATTTTTATTCTAGCAATGACCGCAGAGTGTACTGCCACGGGCAAAAGCAAACTAGTGTTTAAAACACCGTCCACTCGAAATCTGACCCTTATTTTATCCTTCATGTGCTCAACGTGAATATCTGAAGCGTTACCCTCTGTGGCATAACGCAAAATAGTCGCCACTATCTTTGTAACGGGCGCATCCTCAACAATTTTTGTCTCTAATGGGTCCTCGCCGGTATAACTTGTATCTACTTCCACCTTGCCAACATCATCAGACAGCTCTGTCTCAAGTTCGGTTAGAGCTTTTGTTACCTCACCTGACAAGCCTTTATAATCATCTATCACCTTTTCAAAATCAGCCATAGAAATAAGATAGAGCTTAAATGGCATATTTAGCTTACTAGCAATAAAATTCAAAGCGTCCCTGGCCTCAATATTTTCCGGGTCAACTATTCCCACTTCCAGTAATCCATCTTTTACACCAATAGGAACAAAATTATAATGTAAGGCCGAATCCTCAGAAATATTCTTTAGAATTGAAAAAGCAATCTGTTGCCCCTCTAAATTTCTAGTAGGAATATTATAATACTCTCCTTTAGCATCTAAAATAGCGTCTTCGTTAACACCAAACTTTATTAAAATCTGCTCAAGAGAAACACCTGCTGATTCTGCTTCAGTTTTAATTCGGCCAATATCCCCCCTCTTGATTATTTCCTTTTGGGCTAATATATCTAATATACTCATATGAAATTTAATTCCAAAAGCTATCTGACATTCAAGGTAGAGGTGCTTCTTGGAAGGATAATCAAACTACCGTCAACACCGATCGGTGAAAAAGGATTTGCTCTTCCAGCCACCTGATCTTGAATTGGTCTTTCAAAATTAACCAGACTAACAAAAGTTTTGTTTGAAAAAATAGAGTCATCCAGTACAACCTTGTTTAAATTATTTAAAAGGTTAAGAATAGTCTGACCATCGACAAATTGTCCAGTTGAAGCTTCATCTGAAACAAGAGAAGCTGTGCTGGAACCTTGACCGGGGGCAAAATACTTAAACGCCACAAAAGCTATTATGATAACGATGATGACGACGGCTGTTTCTTTTATCTTTTGAGTCATTTTAATAAATTTATTTTAACCAATAAGTTTTAATCACAACAGAAAAATCATACAAGCCGGTATCATTACCTGTCACTGATAAATCTGTAATCTCTACTAATCTTAAACTCTTTTCCAAATCACTTAGGAAGTTCTGAAAATTTGCATATGAGGCGTTAACTGAAAAAGACAAACCAACAGTACCATATTTATCATTATTCTGACCCAAACTACCTGAATTTTTTTCAACTGATGTATCAAGTTTAATATTTTTTAAGGTAAGGGTATTGTTCTGAGCAATCTGGTTTAAATCAATAACTAGCTTTATATTATCTACATTATCTGGTAAAAACTTTTCCAGCTTCATAAGGTCTTGGGGGTTGATATTACTCTTTTTATCAACCAAGGACTGTCTCTTCATCCTAATCTCATTTGTATTATTAAGAGCGGCCTGATATTCCCCTTCCTCCTTTTGGAGATCTTGAATACTACGTTTGTTCTCACCCAAATTTTGACCACGATAATTTGGATCAATATACATAAAAAACGTTCCGATCGAGATGATTATTAAAATAATGGGGGTAATAAGATTCATAATATTATTTATTGAATTGTGGATGTGGCGTTGTTAACAAAATTATCTGAATCAACTAAGGTTTTTTCATAGGAAACCAGACCGGGATCAACTAGGGCGGTAAAGTTAAAAGAAATACTGCCATCAACTGTTGGATTAAAATCAGATACAACTGGCTGCGAAATAAATTTTCTAAGGGTTTCACTACCAAAAGCATCAGACTGTTTAGATAAGGCGTCATAATTTGAAGCCGTCCCAGAAAGATCTAATTTAATCTTATCACTTCCAGCATAAGAAAATTTCATATTCTTTAAACGAATATTTCTTAAAATATTTTTTTCCAACATCAAGAAAACTGGGGAAATGGCAATATGATTCGATAGAAGAACCTTAGACTCCTCAATTCGGTCATTTAGCCTTATCAGGGAATTAATAGTATCTTCCTCATAAGAGGCCTTGGCGGCCACCAATTCCGCTTTTTCCTTTTCAGTTTGAGCCACTAAAGATTTTTGCCACAACCAAACACCGCCCGCTAAAGCGGTAGTCACGATAAAAATAATAATAGCTAATAATAAAAATAGACTTATTCCAGAACCCTCAGAAGTATCCTGGATGACTGGTTTCTTAGGTATAAAAGATGTTTGCATTTTTACTTCCATATTCTCTACATATTATAATACTATTTATAAATAAAAGCTATGCAAATAAGCATTTTAATCTATCTCCTGTAAGCGCCTCAGGGCCAAACCTATAGCTACCGCAAATGATGGCCCAGCCTGCTTTAAAACACTCTCCAAAAAGGCCGGATATTCAACCTTAGAAAATGGGTCCGCCATCACCACCGGCACATTAAAACTAGCTTCGGCTTTTTCCTTAAAACCCTTCAGCAATACCCCCCCACCAGTTAAAAATACCTTGCTGACATTCCTCTCATTCTTTTTTTGATAATTTAATAATACTCGGCTAATTTCTGAAAATATATAATCTAGAGTTAAAGAAGTAATTTCATTTATATCCATTGATTCCCCCTCCTTTTTAAGAAGACCTCTCTCCCTTTTCATCTTTTCTGCTTCATCAATACTAATACCCAAGGATTTTGAGATGGCTAAAGTAATATCCTGCGAACCGCGGCTGATCATGTGTGAGGTGCGTAATATACCTCTTTCAATAATATAAATTTTAGTGGAACCAGAACCAAAATCAATGATCATCTGTGGAGCAGTACCCATCTCTAACACTGACCGCATTGAACCAAAAATTTCAATTTCAGAAAAAGAGGTGTCTAATTTAGCAATCTTGGTGATTTCTTTATTCCTATCCATAGCATCATTATGAATAACCACCAGAAGAACATCGATAGTTTTCTCCTCAGGTTTTTCTTCACTGTTTTGATATTCGGAGGCAATACTTTCATTTCGAGGAATAACCAAATAATCTAAACTTACTTCTGAAATAGGAACGGGGATATATTTTCTGGCCTCCAAAGGGATCATTTGCGCCAATTGTTTTTCCTCAACTTTTGGTAATTTAATAAACGAGACCAAACTTGAACCCATAGGAATTGAAATGCCACATTTGGTGGTGGTAGTATTTGATTCACGCAGGACATCAATCACCGCCTGACCCAGCTGATCCGTGGCCAAACTAGTAGAACGCCCAATCTCCAAGCCGACATATGGACCGAGTGACAACTCACCGTAAGTTTCCAAAATAGCTCGACCCTTTTTCTTCTTTAGTTGAACAACTTTAATAGAAGAGGGGCCAATATCAATACCTAAAACACTTTTGTTTTGATCACTGCTGAAAGTATTTTTTATAAAATCAAGTATACTCATATCTATGTTAATATGTGGCTTATATTATATCATAAAGAATAATGAATAACAGAACCCTTACTCTTTTTTGCGAAATAATAGGGAAAACACTTAATAAAGTCATCGATGTTTTAATACCAAAAGAAGAAAAAGTAAGAATTTTAGAAAAATTAGGACCAAACGGATTATTCGAAAAAATACCAAGAGCGGAGAACTTTGACTTTGAAACTAACAAAATAAAGGCTATTTTCAACTATAGAACTACCTTATGTCGCCAGGCCATTTGGGAAATAAAATATCGAGCCAACAAAAAATTAATCCGCGATTTTAGTCTATTACTTTATGAGTATATTTTAGATGACTTGGGTGACCTAGAAACCTTTGATAATTTTAAAAACATTATTTTACTACCTATCCCCGCCTCGCCCGCTCGCACTAGAGAAAAAGGCTTCAATCAGTGTATTTTAATTTCAAATGAGCTAATAAAAATAGATCGGGAGAGAAACGGTCAAACTTTTACCATGGTGAAAGATTTCTTAGTGAAAAAAAATGACACCATGCATCAAGCCAGAGTAAGTAACCGAAAAATGAGATTAAAAAATTTAATAGACACTTTCTCAATAAATGGAAAAAACAGGCCAGCCACACAAAATAGCTTTCTCCGTTTAACGCAGACTAATCACTCTGAAAGCTTTTTGAGCGTCTGGCCCACAGACTTCTCCTTTATTATTGTCGATGACGTCATTACTACCGGCGCCACGATGAATGAAGCCTTCCGCGCGCTCAAAAATGTAGGCATCTCTCCTCACAAAATCCGTGGCTATGCCTTAGCGCATTAAAAATAAAATTAGCGATTAAACATCGTGGTCACATCCGAGGCATCAAAGTTTAGCGCTGGGAAATACCAAGTGGCATTTTCCCAATATAAATCATCAATATAACCATCAAAATAACTGGTGCCCTCAACATTTCTACCGATATAGAGGTCACTACCAATTGGACCAATACCCTGCCCAGTACCAGCACTACTTGTGTCTTCAGCACTTAAAGCATTATCAATGTATAATTTTCCTATACGCTTATCAGTTTTGATAAATACCACGTGATGCCAACCACCATCATTTAAATTGGTTTCAATGCTGGTCATATAACTACTACCATTACCGACGGAATAGTAAGCAGTAAGGGCTCCCCCAGTTAAAAAAATATTTATAGTATCTCCATATGATCCTGTGGTATCCTGTTCATCCATAATATATTGAGTTCCAGTCGCTGTAGTTTTAAACCAGAGGGAAATACTAAATAAATCTGAACCAGTCACAATAGATGCTCTAGACATATAATCGTCTACCCCGTCAAAATGAGCAATTTTACCCAAACGGACTGCATCCGTAACATAATTTACCCCGCCATAAGCGGTAAAATCATTTTGACCACCGTAAAGTAACCCGGTCCCCGCTCCAGTAGTATCAATGGTTGTTTGGGAAGTAAAAGAATCATTTGCACTATTACGAAACTCTAAAAATACCACGCCATTATCTTTATGCGGAAGATCATTAATACCCCAATCTCCACTAATTACTTCAATATCAACAGTTGCTGCCGTACTTGTAGCCTCCCCATCATTAACAGTAAAGTCAAAAGAGTCTGCGCCATAATATCCAACAGTTGGTATATATTCAAAGGAACAATTAGAATTAACAGTGACATTACCATGTGTTGGATCAGAGACTTTAGCACAAGTTAAAGGAGAGCTCTCCGCATCAGTACCACCAAGATCGGGCTGGGTGGAACCATTTGATGTGTAGGTGGAACTGGCGGTCACTTCTATAGATTGAGCTGTGGCAACAGGTATTGTATTAAGAACCGTGACAGTGATTTGGACCTGAACGGCATCATTAGAAAGTAAAGCTCCATCATAGGCTTTAACAGTAAAAGCATTCAGTGTCCCCGAAGTACTTGCAGTCGGAGTCCAAACAAGAGATTCACCAGTTGAAAGTAATGTACTTCCTGGAATAATCGCGACTCCACCTTTTGTCAGAGTGCCGGTAGAAACTTCTTCAACCTGAAAGCTAATAGCATCACCATCAGCATCAGCTTCATCCGCAGCGGTGGTCAGGTCAACATAGGTAATAGTAAAAGGATCGTCCTCTGTTGCGCCATTTAAGATTGAAACAGATGTTAGAGTAGGGTTGGAGTTTCTGGGAGGCTTTTTATAACCCGAAAGAACCCTGGGGGCAGAGCTGGAGGTTGTCGCACTGATTGTCGAACCTTTGTTAGCTAAATTAATATTGATAAAGACCCTAGTATATTCATAAAAATTCCCAGTTCCCTTTGTTAAATTTAGAGGAGCTAAGATAAATAAATTATTCTTTTCCTGAAATTTTTTTAAGGCAGCCTCAGTTAATCTACCAAAAAAATTAGTCTCCTGGCCCGGTTTGAGCCAATAAAAATCCGTTACCATTTAAATACTTTTGTAAAAAAAGAACATCACTATCTATTACTCCTAATTTAAGATTTTTACCAAAATAATATCCATCGGCTGAACAAATATTTCCGGTCGAAATAAAACCCCAAAATAGTATGACTAAAAAAATAGCATTAATATAGTACTTCTTCATACCTTAAATTATATTACTATTTTCTAGTTTGACAAGCACATTCTACCTATTTAAATAAGTAATAGTCAGTTGCAAAATAGTAGCAAAAGAGACCCAAGCTAAATATGGTATTTGTAAATAAGTAACCCAGCTAGCGTGAGGGAAAATAACAATCATGGCCCAGATCAAAGTACCTAAAATAAGTAGGATATCAACAGCCGCTAATAAATTATTTTGTAAACCAAATTGAAAATAAGTAAAAGATAAATTGAAAATTAAATTAAGAATAAAAGGTAATAATGTGGCAAAAGAAATTTTGTGCGTAAAAAATAAATAACCCACATAACCGTAAGAAATAGCGATTAAAACATACAGGACAGACCAGACTGGGCCAAAAAGCCAAGAAGGTGGTGACCAAGTTGGTTTAATTAATTGTGAATACCAATTATATGCATTATTCATAATATTATTATAACATAAAAACTAGGCGGAGACGGCTGGATTCGAACCAGCGGGGGATTTTACTCCCCACCTCTTTAGCAAAGAGGCACATTAGACCACTCTGACACGTCTCCAAACGGTCATTTATAGGCTAGCATATTTTTTTTATAAACTCTACTCATGTAATCGCTCAGAGTTTTGAAGTTCCTCCTTCTCGTCACTATAAGAAATTTTCTTAAAGCCTTTTTCTACATACCAAAGAACTGTAAAAACCAGAAGTGTGAGTAAGGCGGTAATTAAAGCTACAGAATATAAACCAAAACCACAAGCCATACCAATACCCCCAGAGACCCAGAGCCCGGCGGCAGATGTAAGGCCAGAAGTGGTTCCTTCTCGGTTATTATGAAAGACTAAACCCGCACCAATAAAACCAACGCCAAGAAGAATTTGCGGAGCAATAGCAAACGGATTAAAACTAACAAGAGTTAAAAATTGAAAAGAAACCAAAAAAGTAACAATGATAAATAAGGCTGAACCCATAGCCACCAAAGCGTAAGTCCTCATCCCCGCCGTTTTTCCCGCTAAAGTTCTTTCCACCCCCACCAAACCACCCAGCAATACGGCCACCACCAAACGAATTAAGATATCTATTGTTGAAAGTTCCATTTGTTTTTTTTAGGAGAGAGAAAATGTTTGGTTTTAAAACGTCTGGCCTGTGCAACAAGGAAACCCGAGGACTTTTAAAAGTAAATAATTTCTCTCTCCAACTAATTAATAATATATTAATTATAGCATTCCACTTCGCCAAAAGCTACGCGGAATTACATATTTTTCTTGCACCGCATAGCTTTTTTGAAAAAAAGCGACGTGGTGTGCTAAGATACACTTATGCAACTCCAAGATTTGATTGAGAAGGAATTCAGGCTACAAGATACCCAAAAGAAAGCCTTAAAAAAGATTGGCTTAAAGACGATTGAGGATTTACTTTATCATTTCCCCACCCGTTATGGTGACACGGCGGAAATGCAAAATATTGGCAGTCTTACCGCGGGTCAAACCGCCGTAATTTTTGGCAAAGTCTCTGGGCTTAAAACTGGTAAGGCGTGGATAAAAAGAACACCGATATCTGAAGGCTACATAGAAGATGAAACCGGAAAAATAAAGGCTATTTGGTTTCACCAACCCTATATTGCCAAAATGATTCATGAAGGAGCTATGGTTAGAGTGGAAGGAAAAATATCTGAACGGAAAGGAGTGTTGGGGATGATGAACCCTAAAATTGAAACAGTAACAAAACTTCCAACTGGTGTTGGTGATTCCCTGTTTGGTGATGATGGTGAAGCTCACTCTCTGTACCCAGTGTATCCAGAAAGCAGTGGTATTACTTCCAACTGGTTTTACCATACGATCAATAAAATTTTTAAAGATAAAATTTTGGACACCATTTCTGACCCCATCCCTGATTATATTTTAAAAACCTATAATCTCCCCTCTCTCGCCTCCGCCCTGGTCTGGATCCATTCACCCCAAAAAAGAGACCACGCCCTCTCCGCCCGTAAAAGATTTGCTTTTGAAGAGGTATTTTTTATTCAGCTCCAAAAAAAGAAAGACAGGCTGGCTTGGCAAAAAGAACCATCCTTTATTATTGAAAAAACCGAAACTGAGATAGACCAATTTATAAAAAGATTCCCCTTCACCGCTACCGACGCCCAAAAAAGAGCCATAAACAGCATTATGACTAACTTCCAGAATAATTTTGCTATGTCTAGACTGCTTGAGGGTGACGTGGGCTCGGGAAAAACCGCCGTGGCCGCCACCACCGCCTATGCGGTAATTACTTCAAAGCCAAAAAACCAAGATTTTGGACATTTACAAGTAGCCTATATGGCCCCCACGGAAATCCTCGCCAAACAACATTTTGAAAGCTTTATTCAATACTTCACCTATCTTGGTATAAATATTGGTCTCATCACCGGTAAGGAGTGCCGAAAGTTTCCCTCAAAAACAAACCCTAAGGATTGGACAAATATTTCTCGTGCTCAACTTTTGAAATGGGTAGAGAATGGCGAGATACCGATCCTTATAGGAACCCACGCGCTTATCCAAAAGTCCGTAAAGTTTAAACATCTAGCTTATGTGATTATTGACGAACAACACCGCTTTGGTACGGCCCAAAGAAAAAAACTAATGCAAAAGGAAGGATTAAATCCCCATTTATTAAGCATGACCGCCACCCCTATTCCCCGTACTTTAGCCCTAACTATTTATGGTGATTTGGACCTCACATTACTTGATCAAATGCCCACTGGCCGAAAGCCAATCATTACAGAAATTGTCCTACCCGGTGAAAGAGAAAATACTTATGAAAAAATAAAATCAGAATTAAAAGCGGGCCGGCAAGCTTATGTGATTTGCCCTAGGATTGACCTGCCAGATCCGGCCAAAGAGATGGCGGTGATTGCCAAGTCCGTGACGGAAGAAGCCGAGAGACTGGAACGAGACGTGTTCCCAGATTATAAAATTGGTATCCTCCACAGTAAAATGTTACCGGCTGACAAAGAATATGTGATGCAAGAATTTAAAGATGGAAAAATCCATATCCTCGTCGCTACCTCCGTGGTGGAAGTGGGTGTGAATGTGCCCAATGCCACTGTTATTATAATAGAAGGCGCCGAGCGCTTTGGCCTCGCTCAGCTTCACCAGCTTCGCGGCCGCGTCATCCGTAGTAATGATCAAGCTTACTGCTATGTCTTTGCCGACAGTAAAACGCAAAAAACCGTTGATCGGTTAAAAGCTTTTAAAAATTCCTCAGATGGTTTTGAACTCGCCGAATATGATTTGAAACTACGCGGTCCGGGTGAGCTCTCCGGTAATAAACAGTGGGGTATTTCCGACATCGGTATGGAGGCCCTAAAAAATATAAAAATGGTGGAGGCCGCCCGTGCCGAAGCCGAATACCTCCTCACCCAGGACGAAACCCTTTCTCAATTCCCTCTCCTCATAACAAAACTCACCCACCGTAAGGCAGATGAGATTCATTTTGAGTAGAAACTAATTAAATAATTTGATAGATGTTAGCGGACACAGCGGACTCGCGGATTATCATTTTCCTTATCCTCCATAACTATATCATTAGTCATTGCTGTAACAAGGTAGGCAAAACAACGACTATGCGGATTTGTATTACTAGCCCAATAATAATCAAACTGACCCCTTTTAAAACTAACTTTGGAATCTGTTTTATTTAATTCATCCTGCAATTCATCTCTTGTTGGTAATCTCCATTTTTTTTCACCCTCCTTTAATTTCTCATTCATTTTATCAATCTTTGTATTTGCCTTGTTCCAATCCATTCGTCCCAAATCTGGCCCCCATTCTTCTATTGGTGGAACTTTCTCAGACTCTATTTGCTCTAATTTTTTAACTATAGTTTTTGTTTTACGCTCTATCTCTGCCCTTTTTTTATCCACTAAATGCTGTTTCTCCGCTGCCATATATTCATCCGTACTCTTTTCAAAATCTAACTGTTCCTTAGCTAAATCTTTACCCTCTTCACCCAAATCTCTCTTCGACAATAAGGATCCAGCTAAATTGGCCCGATATTCATTTCCTTCCATAATTTTATAATTAATTAATAATTCCGACTCACCTAATAATATCAACCATAAAAAATAATAGCAACCTTCTGGGTCAGAACCCAAAAGGTTGCAGAAATTGGCAGATTGCTAAAAGCTATATTTTACGTTAAGATTTCATTATTCCACCCTTAGCTCAGTTGGTAGAGCGGTCGACTTATACTCGATTGGTCCCAGGTTCGAGTCCTGGAGGGTGGACAAAATGCAGTATTAAATAGTGTTTCTCATGTATTTTAAGGCTTGATTAATATATTCAGCCAAATCCCTGCCCCCAATTCGCACATTACATGTTCCTTTTCCAAAACCGTTCTTATAGGTCAGACTGGATAGTTTGGAATCTTTAACGTAGGGTTTTTTAAATTGATTAAGGGGTATATTTAATTCCTTTGACCAAAACTTTGTAATATTTAAGATGTCCATATCTCTATATAGGTGTAAAAGTATATTTAAATCTACTTTTCTAACATCGAAACAACTGGTTATCCATTTAATAAAAAACCTAACCATAATTGGATCAGTGTTGGTAAATGCAGTAGCATATTTATTTGTTTTAGTTCCCTCTCCCCAATAAAGAAACAACCCAGCTAAAAACAGGTCTCTTTTTGAGAGTTTCCCTATATCCCCTAGGGCATTTTGATATACCAAGCCCAAACGTTTCTCTCGTTTTTTTAGTTTGGTATTCCGGCACCTTTCTATTCTCATTGGACTAAAATCCCTAAGTTCTCTAATTCTTTTTTCTGAAAGGGGCATATTACTAAGCCACCCGCTCAATGTACTTTTACTTATACCAAGTTTGGCTTTAATCTGGCTATAACTCATACCCTTCCTCCTTAATTCTATTGCTTTGGATTTATCTTTTATACGTGCCATTTTATTGAACTTTTGATTAGTAGTTGATATAACTATATTATATCAGTTCATCTATTTATATACAAACAAAAAGACAAGGTGGAATACCTTGTCTTTGTCACAAACCTCCTTTCGTGTTTATGGCAGAAAGACCATTAAAATCGCGGCAATAGCCATCATAATACCGCCAGCCCGAGCATAAGACAGACAATGATAAGCCATATGTTCAACCCGACAATGATGAATGATGCAGAAATACATCGCAAAGTTTGTCGCCCTTATCTGCCTTTGGTTTGGGATCTGATTTTCACGCCGGCTATTGAATATACAATATTCAATAATGCCCCAACTGCCAAAAAATAGACAGATCACTCCCAGAATCAACATTAACCAACACACCTGATGAAAGAACATCGAAACCTCCTTTTAATCTCGGGAGAGTATAGACTAAAAACTGAATTATTTCAACTTTTATTTTTGGTGCTCAATGTCCAATTTCTTCTTAGGAATAATACCGTGAGCAAGAATTATTTTCTCATATTCATCTCGTTCAATCGTTTCCACCTCAATCAGTCTGTGAGCAATAGCGTCCAAAGCTTTTTTATTGGTAGTAATAATTTCCAAAGCCTTTTTACGGGCATTTTCCATTATTTCCGCCACTTCTGAATCAATCAAGGCACTAACCTTTTCTGAATGATCATTATCCTCCATCCCCTTTCCAAACATTGCTCGGCCGCCCTCGCCTTCCAGTGCCAAGGCTCCTATTTTGTCAGACATACCATATTTAGTCACCATCTCCCGGGCCAAAGCGGTTGATACTTGTAAATCATTTGATGGACCGGTGGTCACATCATTAAAAATCATTTTTTCCGTCACATAACCACCAAGCGAAACCGCAATATCATCCAAAAATTCTTTTTTACTCTGTAATTTTCTATCTTCCAAAGGAAGTTTCAAAGTATAACCAGCGGCACGCCCACGGGAAATAATAGAAATCTTGTGAACCGGATCCGCAAATGGCAAAACAGAAGCCACCACTGCATGACCCGCTTCATGGTAGGCGGTGAGTTCCTTTTCTTTCTTAGAAAGTAAATGGCTTTTTCTTTCTGGTCCCAACATCACTTTTTCAATCGAACGAATCAAATCAAATTGCGCAATTTTTGTGCGGTTTTCTCTCGCGGCTAAAATCGCTCCCTCGTTCATCAATGAATATAAATCTGCACCAGAAAAACCAGGCGTTCGCTCCGCAATCACCTTCAAATTTACATCCTCACCAAAGGGCTTCTCCTTAGAATGCACCTGAAGTATTGCCTCACGGTCAGCCCGGTCAGGTAAATCAATTACTACTCGTCTATCAAAACGCCCCGGCCTGAGTAAGGCTGGGTCCAGCACGTCCGGCCGGTTAGTGGCGGCCATCACAATCACTTTTTCATTGGGTTCAAAACCATCCATCTCCACCAGGATCTGATTTAAAGTTTGTTCGCGCTCATCATTACCCCCACCCATCCCCGCGCCACGCACGCGCCCCACTGCGTCTATCTCATCCACAAAGATAATCGCCGGCGCCATACTCTTGGCCATTTTAAATAAATCTCGCACCCTAGATGCACCTACACCCACAAACATCTCCACAAATTCAGAACCAGAAATGGAGAAGAAAGCCACCCCGGCCTCTCCCGCCACTGCTCGGGCCAATAAAGTTTTACCTGTTCCTGGTGCCCCCATCAAAAGTATTCCTTTAGGAATACGCGCGCCAATCTCCAAAAACTTTTTGGGATTTTTAAGAAAATCTACCACTTCTGAAAGTTCTTCTTTAGCCTCCTTAGCCCCCGCCACATCCTTAAAAGTAATTTTCTGTGTCTTGTCATTTGGTAAGCTCATACGTGCTTTGCTCTGACCAAAAGTGAAAGCTTGCATCCCCGCGCCTTTTACCTGCCTGGTTAAAAACCAAATAATAAACCCGATAAAAATAAGTGGGATCAAAAACGGCCCAAGGATCATTAACCAGTAACCAAATCCGCCCTCCGCTTGAATATCGATCTTAACGGTTTCTAATTTTACGGAATCAACTCCATAGTTAAACAAAGTCTGACTTAAAGCTGTTCCCTCTTCCTTCTGGGATTTTTTAACCACTTCGGCTGTGCTGGTACCAACTTTATTATAGGTGATTTCCAAATCACTACCGCTCACATTAATTTGTTTTACCAAGCCAGCTGAGATATCTGAAGCGAGCTGAGAAATAGGAATATTTTCAGCGTCCTTATTTCCACCACTAATCATTGAATACAAAGAAACAACAATTAAAAGAATTAAAATAATATTAATTATATTTCCAAAAACAGAACCACCACCAAAAAAGCTTGGCATTACCGGCCCACCTCGCTTCCCCCCTTTCTTCACCGGCCCCCCTCCCTTTTTATTTAATATTGGCATAAAACGAATCATAACACATTTTAAAATTTTTAAAATAGGCTGGAGTCTGCTAAGATACATATATGGCTGAGAGTTTGATTCAAAATAAAAAAGCATATTTTAATTATGAAATCACGGAAAAATTTACCGCCGGGATGGAGCTTTTTGGCTTTGAAGTAAAAAGTGCCAGAGAAAAGAAGGGCCAACTAGAAGGTGCTTATGTGACTATCCGTGGTGGTGAAGCTTACCTGATAGGCGCTAATATCCCCGCCTATCAGCCTAAAAATGCACCCATAGACTTTGACCCACTCCGAAATCGCAAACTGTTGCTTACTAAGAAGGAAATCAAACAACTGGCTGATGTGGAGGCTAAGAAAGGCTTGACAATTGTGGCTATTTCAGTGTATAATGCAGGGCGTAAGTTGAAGATAGAGATCGGTATCGCTAAAGGTAAAAAGAGTTTTGATAAAAGAGAAACTATCAAAAAACGCGAGACTGACAGAGAGATACGTAGGACCTTGAAAAACGAATAGGTGGAGCGAAAATACTTAATTTTAAAAGTCCTCGGATTTCCTTGTTACACAGGCCAGACATTTTAAAATCAAGTATTTTCACTCCATCATATATTATTGGGGATGATCGGCCTAGACATCTGATCACTCTTATATTACGCAAAGTAGAGCATTATTTTTCACTCTTTAAATGAAAATAAACAAACAATTGCTAATACCATTGTTTCAAGAGCAAAATCTCTTGTGTCTCCATTTTTTGGAGCCAAGGATCTTACTTTCGCTTACGCAATAGCCTAAGCGGCACTGAACCAGCCCATATCTAATAAGCGGGTTTCGGTGACATAAAATTAGACTATATCAGCAGGGTGTCTCGCCTACTGACGAAATAAGAGGCTCGATTAATGATCATTTTGTTATTTTTGAAATCATTAGTTTAAAATCTGGTTTGCCAGATGACAAAATCACTAAACTTTGTAGAAGTAATTAAGATACTCTTATGCACCCGGGTTCGATTCCCGGCATCTCCACATCAAGGGGATTTGCAGTCGCAAATTCCTCAAATAGCCTTATGGCTGTTGGTATTTTCTCGGTTCGATAGCCAGTATTTTTGTCGTAAGGTAATTTCTCATCAAAAATGAAATAAAACAAACCTTGTTGTTCCTTAACTTCTAGTTTTTGCCAAGCATTATAAGGGCTTCTAAGCAATCCTGTGGCTTTATCTAAAGCGGTTTGATAAGGAATCGACAAATCAATCTTTTCAAATGTATCTTCACTAGATAAAGCAATTTTGCCTGCCACTTCCTCCATTTGTTTTTCGTATGCTCTACGGACTAATTCAGGCTTAGAATAATCAGATGCAAGATTCGTTAAATCCGCAAGCTTCTTCTCTAATCCTTCTTTCTTTTCTTTCTTGATAATTTCATTATCCTTAATACCAGAGACTTCTTCATTCCACACCTTATCAAAGACCTCCCTTAAAACCACACAGACCTCGCCCTTCAAAGATTGACTCTTTAGTAAATTATCAAAACGATCTTCTATATCTTTCTTACGGATAGACTTTTGAAAATAAACACACCTCTTATTTTGGCAAAAGTAATATGGGTATTTTTGATATCGTCCCCGAGACCAAGCCCCTGTAAGTGAACATTTACAATGGTCACAAAGTAATAATCCCCTCAATGGAAAATCAGGTGATATATCTAGACGAATTCTTTTACCAAGCCCCTCATTTTTTAGACGTTTTTTATTTAACTCAAACGTCTCCATGCTAATCAACGGCTCGTGAAAACCTTTACGCCTCTCTATATCCCATTTAGGGTATTCAATGAAACCAGCAAAGAAAGAGTCTTTTAAAAACTCGGCAAAATGGTCTATATATTTCTCTGGAGATTGTTTGGTCCAGTAACCTTTTTCAACAAGGAATCTGCAGGCATCGATCTTTCTAACAAATCTTCCGCTTGCAAAACCTTCTAGAGCTTCTTTGAGCCATTTAGCATCTTCCTGTGGTCTAAGTATGTGACCATGTATAGGATCCTTAAACATCTTATATGGCCTTCGAGCATTAAATGCCCAATATCCCAATTCCATTCTAGCTTTCATCTTCTGAATAACTTGTCTTTTATTTTGTTCTCTTTCTAATTCTGCCCCTCCAGCTAAAACCGTTTCTACAAAACGACCTTCTGGGCTTTCCTCAAAATTGTGATTGAGGCATTTTAATGATACATCTTTAATTTTAAATAACGCTCTCAATTTCAGATGATACTCTGTATCACGAGCGAGACGTTTTAAGTCATCAAATACTATCAAGAATTTCTTATGGGGATGTGAATCTATATATGCAAGCATTTCACGCATTGCTGGTCTCTTCATAAAATCTCCTCCACCAGTATAACTATCAGGGAAGGTTTTAATATAAGGCACCCCAATTACTTGTAATTCCTTAATACAACGCCCTTCTTGGCTCACCAAACCACCCCCTTCAGTTTCTTGCCTTTTACTTGATACACGGGCATAAACAAGACCCTCTCTGCCTTCAAACGGATCATTATACTGATTATTATTTTTTATATCCTTTAACATATTTTTCTAATTCCATCTTGATTACATTTCTACAGAACGCTTCCAAATATTGCAACCGTTGCACAATCTTTTCTTCTGAACTCACATGGTCGTTTAGTATCTTGCGATACTTTTCTACCGAAATAACTGTTTTCAATTTTATTCATATTTTTGTGATGATGTCCCAAGCTATTGCTTGATAACGATTATCTATTTTATTAAATGCCCCAGCTAATAGCTGATAGCAATATCTATAATCTATGTCTTTCTTTTATTTCTGTTGATTGTAATTTTCCATTTTCATATCGTTCAATTTTGTCACCAAAAAAATCAGAGTGAATATCCACATCATTAGATCCTGTTGGATTTGAAAATTTTTTCGATCTAACAATTTCCCTAACACCGCCGTCTTTTTTTAAACGGATAGTAACTTCACTATCCTTTTTAAGATTAAAATGAATCATCTCATAAATCTCTCTATCTAACCCCTTAAGATCTTCCAAAAGTCTTACAGATTTAACCTTAAAGCCAAGCTTTGCTAAGATTTCTTTTAATGAAATCAAGAGAATACTTTTGCTTATATTCGGGTTAAAATCCCAACCTATCTTTAAAGACTCGAGTTCACCCGTAGTAGCTAGTTCAGCGTATCCATCCGGTAAAACGATAACATATGGATCTAAACGGCTAAGAAGAGCCAAAGAAAGATAAAATTCAAACCAAGTATAATTATCTTTCTTCGAGTCCCATTGCATAATCCAATAATTTGACTCTGCTATTTTATTTAAATCCATGCCAAACTCTCGCATCTTTTCCACAATTTTTAGCCAAACAAGTTCACATAAATTAAACTTCTTCCACCCATTATTAATAACACCATCTGGCAGAATTTTGTTTTTTGCCCAATAGTTCATTGTGCGATAATTTATCTCTGTATCTCCAACTAAATATTTCTTTTCATTCAAAAGCTTTCTATTTTCACTATTTATTAATTGCCCCGTGTCGGAAAAATATTCAACCATAAAATCATGTGTATTCGTAAATCTAGAAAACCTTAAAGGTCTCGGACATTGTTTTATAAAAATCCTATCAAGACGAGGGTCCTTCAATTTAAAAAGATAGGTATTATGTTTTCTCCTTTCCTCTTTTGTTATTTTTCTTACCATAAATCAAATCTTACATCATTTGGAGTTTTTACGCAAGCTCCTTAAAAGAGGACCTGTGGATAAAAACGAGTCTATAAAGTAAATTTGTGTTATAATCAACATATGACAACCGCAGATAAAATTGCTGATTACCTTATTAGCAAGAGTATTAAAGAAGGTAAACCTCTCACTAACAAACGGCTTCAGAAACTCCTTTACTATATACAGGCATGGCATTTGGCAATCAAAAAAGAACCTATTTTTAGGGACAAAATTGAGGCGTGGATTCATGGTCCGGCAATTAGGAGTATCTATGAAAAATACAAAACTTATGTTGCCAACCCTATCAACCAAGAGCCAAACGCTAGGATAACCGATGAACTAGATAGTTCGGTTATTGATTTTGTCGATCGCATTGTTCAAGCCTATGACCCTTACGATACAGCAACCTTAGAATATATGACCCATGCGGAGAGTCCGTGGCAAATAGCTAGAAAAGGACTCGAGATTAATGAATCTTCAAGTAATGAGATTACAACAGAAAGTATGATGACCTATTATTCTAATCGCTTAGCAACGACAAGTTAAAAATGTTTGATGTATTACCGACAGAAATCCCCGAGAGAAAAGAAGCTACCGAAGATAAGATAACCAAAGTAGCTGAATCTACTCTAGCTCAAATTCCAACCCCAGAAATTAGACCTTTTAAAATTTCTTTTGATAAAAAATATTACAAAGATAAGGAGTGTGAAGCACATGGAATATCCAAAGAGAATGGTTCTTGTGCCTTAAAAATATTAAGGGATGTTGGCGTTTTTTTTGTAAATCAAAATAATTTTCTTAAAGAAACCCTCTCTTCTTTAATGATTATTCCCGTTCCAAATGATAATGAGTATAGTAAATTATATAGAGGTTTAGGAGATGATGAACTAATTTCAGAAATTAAATACAAACAAGACCGCAAAAATATTGACCTCAGAATTTTTTTTACACTTAGTGAACCGGAAAGAACCTTTCATGTGGTTGCTATCAGGCAAAGTCATTATAAAACTGATAAGTTTTAATCACAGTTCAAGGCTTTTCGCCAACCAGCATCTAGAGCTTCCTGCTCACTACAAAACCATTTTTCTCCATTACTCTCATCTATGACAGTTTTATTATATGACCCACAACCGATTATGTGATAGATCTTCTCTCCAGTAGAACTGATATTACCCTTTATTTCGCAAGAATTGCCATTATTTGCCGTAGTTGTCCCCGTGATCGCAGTTTCACCACTTTCCTCGCAAATATTGCCCCACAAGCCGATTTTGCCGTCCGAGGCCTCCTGCTGAGCCTTTTTAAACTCCGCCTGATACTTGTAAGGAATATCATAAGTATACTCGTAAGCGTAACCCTCTTTAATCATCATTAAATTAAAATTAGTCTCGTCTTCCAAAAAAACATATCTCAATAACCGATTATATTTATCTCTTTCGCCCTGAGACGGATCGCTTTCAAGGCTTACCTTTTTGCCAGTAAGAATAGACTTAGCTTTATTCGATGCCTCAACACCAAAACATTCAACTGGTTTTCTCGGGTCCACTGTTTCCGGAGTATTTATTCCAATTAACCTTAGTCTTTCTGTAACACCATTTATAGAGACATCAATCGTATCACCATCCACTATTTTTATAACTGAATATAAATTTGGAATAAGAGTGGTATTTTTTTCTTCCTTGATTATTTCAGTAACTGTATATGGACTAACATTAGGTATAATTTTTTCTTCCTCTGTAGTAGTGGCTAAAATCCCTGTTTCGTCTTGATTAAGATTAGTTTGTTTAGGTTCTGTAACTGGGCCACTTTGAAAGCCTAAAAAAGAAATTAATAAAAGCAAAATTATAGGACTACCAATATATAATATGATCTTTTTAGACATAATATTGCAACCAAATTAATAATAACCTAATAAACTTCCAAATAATTATTCCAACTCCCAAACCTCCTAGAATACCGGTCACCAATCTTCTATAGTTATTAGATATAATATTTAGAAATTTTTGAATTGACCAATCTATCGATAGTGGAATTATTAAGATAATTGCAATTAAAAATGACGGTAAATATCCAAATAAAAACATAATAAAAGAAATAATATGACCAATACTACAACCAAAACAACGAGAGCAAAATAACATTGGTTTCCCTCTAAAATAAAAACATCTATCGGGCAATTGGTGGCAACCAAAATTAATATTCCTTAATATCATTAAAATTTCTTATTACAATTTAGACAAGTTTTTTCAATTTTATTAGCCTCACTTTGTCCGCATAATAGACCAAATGGACCAATTAACATAGCACCACAACATGCACTGCCAGCATCAAAACCTTTCTTAGAGATAAAGATATTATTAGATCCACATTTTGGACATAAAATAACATTACTCTGTTGAGTATTACCTAGGTTAGATTTTTCTGGGGTATTATTGATTAATTCCTCTTTTGCTACTGGCACACTTGTCTCTTGAGAAGAAGAAAAGTGAAATTTATTTTTTATTAAGACTCTAGTATAGGGATGCACAATCAAAGAAAGTATCATAAAAACGAAACCAGTAAAGTAATAACCAAGCAAAATCATTGCGAAACCAAAAATAAGAAACAAAACAAAAAAGAGCGTAGCTACAAACTTTTTGGAAGAATCTTTATCATTTGTTTTTTCTTTTAGTGAATCTAATTTATCCATTTTGTTTTTTAATTATTAATAAACTCTTTCAATCTTATTTCCATTTTTTCTAAATCATTTTCACTTAAAACTATATCCAAGTATTTGTTAAGTGATTGTTCTTTTGAGAATTTCTTAAGCAAGCGTAAGATAAATTTTTCGTGACAAAGACCTCCTAGACGACCTATAAAATGAGTGCAGTAACCCATCTTAACTAAAGCATCAAACCATTTCTCTTCACTATCAAGAATATCCGCCATCTGATAATAAAACATAAACCAAGAGTCATTGCCTTCTGCTAGAAGATTCATAAGTGCTTCATTTGATACTCGCCAAGCCTTATCATATTCTCCGGCTTTTTTAAGTTTTTCAACTTTGTCTAAATAATCAATAAACTTATCATTCATATAATTATTTCAAAATACTCATCCCAGTATTTGCCTTTTTCGACCAACAAAAAGCCCACCACTAGGAAGGTCCGAAGACCTCTATAGAAGTTTCCCTCTATAACGTTAGGCACGCCCTAAATGATGGGTTCTCTGTGCCTAACGATTTGCAACCATACCTTAATCTTTAAAAACTAAGGGTTAGGTCGACTAATATTCAGTTGTCATCACATTATACTCTTTTTTCTAAAGATTCTCCAATTTCTTTTTTAGGGAGAATCTGATACTCTATATCTATAATGAATAAGGACATACAAAAATTCAACGAGTGGCGTAAAATGCATAAAAAATTACTATCTTTTGTCCAGAGAAAAGAGCTTGCTACCGGAGATCAAATAAGAGATTGGTTTGCAGAATGTGTAGTTTATTTTACCGAAATTAACATTGGACAAAGCATATTGGAATATTTTATATCAGGATTAAAACACTGGACAAGGGAGATTAAGAAAAATAAAGATTATCTATCAGCAAGAATAACAATGCCTGCTGGTTTGACTGCTTTTAATGATGAGAAAATAATAGAATACGACACTGGACTAGGTCCATGGCCGTTTGATCCAAATGCTAAAGGCTATGTGATCAATAATTGCAAAAAGTCAGACAAATCTATTGATAAAACTCAAACAACTTTTATCAAGGTGGCATTTAAGGTTGCAGAAAATTTATTAAAAAGATATGAAAACCAAGAGAGGATCGTCCAAAAGTCCTTGATAAATGAATTTGAAAAAGCAGAAAAATCAAGCATATCAATTTCTTTAAAAGAAATCCAACGATCATATGAAAAAAGAGACCCCACAAACATGTTAAAAGCTTTAATTACTACAACCGATTCCGTCCTAAAGTTAATTCCTGAGCTATCTAAACTTAATAAGCTTAATAAAAAACTTCTAAAAATTTATAGTGAAAAAACTCTGAGAGAGAAGTATGGCATAAATCCAGAAATAATTTGGTCTCTTAATAATTCGCGTATTATCAGAAACCAAGACTCTCATGAACCATTAGAATTGAACAATACAACTCTCTTTGAAGCAGTTGGATATACTCACATATTAATATTATTTATTAATTCAATTCTTGCTTCAGGTAATTTAAAACTATAAAGGTTTATCAATTAAATTAATTTCTAATAACAGTTGATCCAACAAATCATTCTCTGGTGTAGAGATAGCCTTAGAGATTGGACCAAAATTTCTATCAATAATATATTTTGCCGACCTTAATTGCATAGACTCGGATTTAGAATTATTCATTAAATAAATAACCGCTCTTACTGCATTTTTAACTTGCGATTTTAACAGATTCATCGCATCTACCTTGAGATTATCCAAGTATCGATTTATGTTACTCTGATAGACTTCGTTCAGTCGCCCATTACTTGAAAAAAGATCTCTGATTGTTGTCCAACTATAAGACCGAACCCCAAATTCATCTCTGAGTTTAAACTCCATCTCCTTATAGCTTAAACCCATCAGCTTAAACTCTATGAGACGCACGTCTATTAAGTTAATTTTTGCTAGGATTTCCATAAATAGTCGTTAAATGTCGTATTTACTCAGTATGTGTTTCACCCTCCTTTATATGCTTTCCACAAACTTTACATACCCTAATAATTTTTTCTTCCCATTCTTTATGGTCACAAGCACCCTGATCCTTACTGCCTGATAATAATTTACATACCTTGTTCCAGCTTATATTTTTCCCTTCTGGCAATGTATTAATATCTTTATATTTCTCCGCAAATTCAATCGCATAATAGATCGTTCGTCTACTCTTGCCTAGAGATTTTGCAATATGTTGCACAATTCCTTGTCCATATATTTTACCTTCTTCAAAATTTAACTTCTCTTCTAAAATACGATTCCCGAGTCTATGATAACCTTGAATTAACTCCCAACGAGCATTAAATACTGTCTCGGTAATGATCGCCTCACATTCTTCAATCAAAGCTGTATACCAATCCTTTGAAACTATTTCTATATTGTTCATATTTTTAACTTTATTTTACTAATAATGGTTTAATATCCTTATTGTGGGTAAGTAAGTTTAATCTAGCCTCCTGTTTCAAGAGCTTTTTGAAGATTTATATTTCCCTGATAATAAGTCCAGAATCTAAATAAATAGTCTTTTAGACGGTTTAATATTTTACCCCGAGCTTCCACATTAACAAAAAACGACACTTAATTATGTGCCGTTTTTTGTTGATAATAGGTACTTGACAAAAAAGCCAAAAGGTGCTAGTATTAAAGGTAGACAAAAAACCCAACAAAGGAGGGTACAGTGAAGACATACTACACGGTAATGATAGAGAGGTTGACCAGTGGAATGTGCCGGCCAATGACCACTGAAATGCTTCAGGGATACATTGGTGGGCAGGTGATCATCAAGCACCACAGCTCAAATGACGAGACCCTCGGTGGCAACATCGAAGAGATCACTCTGAGAGCTGGGGCGGTAGAAATTACTTGTGAGTGGTTAGCGTATCGGGGGCCAAAGAAAAGAAAGTGGCGGCCCGAGACGCGCAGAGAACCGTTCTTGATCATCTTCCTGAGGGGTGATAACACTGATCGAGGAAGAGGAATACTCAAAATCAGAGGAGACAACGGCAAAATGTGGTTATTCCTCAAGGGTGATGACGACACGGTCGAGCGCCCAACATAACACACCCCCACCAACGAAAGACCCCACGTCTTCCATTGGTGGGGTTCTTTTTTTATCTATAGACTTTTTATAATTAAAATGGTAAGGTAACGGCGGCTTGAGTTCTTCAACAACTAACTAGGAGTTCACAATGTCTATACAATTGTTTTTGGCTTTCCATGTTGTCCCCCTGATTGTTTTTGGTGTCGCCATTATTGGCAGTGGTCTAGCTCTTTGGGGTCTTGGCCACCGCATAGCAACCACAGATTCCACCCAACAAAAATATCTTTGTTGGATCAGTTGTATAATAATCGTCCAGTTTTATTTCTTTGTCCTTGGTACAATTATCAAGGATAGGGGTTGGCTCAAAAGGAAGAATAAAATCCCGGTGGATGGGTTAACAGAAGCGGCTGAAGAAGAACGACAAAGATGGTCAAACAATGAGGGAGACGGATTTAGTGGTAAAAAATCGATTCCCAATCCAAAACTCTGGTTTCATCACTAGCTTAATAGAAAGGAGGTAAAAATTTAGAGGTGGTGCATCACGCGCCACCTCTTTTCTTATTATAGCCTTATAGCTTGCTCTTAAAGGCAAACTATGCTATAAATACAGTCTGTAAATAACTTGTTTAATAAGTTGAGTAATATAAAAAACAGAATAAATCATCAAATAAAGTCCCCCGAGCTTAGAGTTATTGGCCCGGCTGGTGAGAATTTCGGAGTGCTCCCCTTACGGGACGCCCTAGCAAAAGCTCAAGAGATGGCTCTGGACCTAGTGGAAATATCACCAAATGTGGTACCACCAATTTGCAAGATTACAGACTTTGGCAAATTTCAGTATGATGAGAAAAAGAAGCAAAAAGTTACAAAATCTAAGGTAAAGATTATTGAAACCAAAAGCTTACAAGTAAAAATAGCCACGGACGAGCATGATTTACAATTAAAAGCGAAGAAAGCCTCAGAGTGGCTGGCGGAAGGACACAGAATAAAATTAGATTTATTCATCACCGGCCGAGCCAAGTATATGGATTTCAAGTTTTTAAGTGAAAGATTAGACAGAATTTTAAAATTAATCACAGAAAAATATAAAGTCGCGGAAAGTCCTAAAAAAGGGTTGAAAGGACTAACCATGGTGATAGAAAAAGCCTAATAATTATCAAAATAGTATGAAAACAAATAAATCATTTAGTAAAAGATTAAAAGTAACCAGAACTGGTAAAATAGTGGGTCGAAAGGCAGGACAAAACCATTTCAACGCCAAAGAATCTAGCCGGGCCCGAATGTCTAGAAATAGAACTTTGAATGTAAACTTTAGTAACAAATCTAAGGCTCGATTTTTATCAAATCAATAATATTATAAAGCTAATACCATGACCAGAGTTAAACGAGGAGTCTTAAAGACCAAAAATAGACGAAATATCCTTAAGCAAGTTAAGGGTTACAGATTCAACCGCTCTACCAAGGAAGCAAGCGCTATTGAGGCTATTGCCCACGCTGGCGCCTATGCCTTTGCTCACCGCCGAGACAAGAAGGGAGTAAATCGCCGATTATGGAATGTGAAGATGAATGCCGCTCTCCGCCCAGAAGGAATCACCTATAGCAAATTCATTGGAGCTTTGAAAAAGAAAGGAATTGAAGTGGATAGAAAAATCTTTGCTGACCTAGCGGAGAATAATCCTGATACTTTCAAACGAGTCGTCGCTCAAGTTAAATAAACTAAAAAAACCGCCCTACGGCGGTTTTTTTAATTAATTATTTAGATTTTCTTTTTTCTCTTAAAATATCATCTAATCCATAATCTACATTATAGACTAAAACACCCTTAACCTTATTATAAATAACATGAGCTTTAGGAAAATCGTTAGTCCTTCCTTGTTTTCTTGATACACCACCAGCACGCCAATAATAATCGTCCTCACTTGTACTCTTTGAACCATCAAAAAATACCTTTTCCCCGGTGGATGTGTCCATACTACCACTTAAAAAACACACATCTTCATCAAATATCCCACGATTATCATAATCTGCAAAAGTCATGACGACTCTACCATTAGTGGCCATAGCGGGATATTGTTTCCAGGTAACTTTCGGAATAAACATCTTTTTCCCATCTTTTTTTACAATAAAAGTACCGTGCAACAAAGTTGGGTCACTCTTTAGAAGAGATTTCTTCTCTTTCTCTAATTCTATTACGCTCAATGATTTATCAGTATTAACTGTTAATACTATGGCGCCCAATACACCATCAGGCGTATAGGCATAGTGAACAGATGTAATTCTTTCTGGATCAACCTCTAGGCCAGATACTTCCTTAAGTAAATTTTTATAACCTTCGGGTAATCTCCCGTTTCTATTGTTCGCAGTGTCACCGTATTCCTTAGAATTAACCTCCCTCACGTTGGGAGATTCATACTTTAGTTCTTTTGATACATGAGTAGTAAGTATCTCTGATAAATGTTTAAATAACCCTGCCTTAACATTTAATTCTTCAACCGCCGAAGCTGTCTCCGTAAATTTCCCCTTAAAATCAATAGGCTCCCACACAATATCCCTGATCTCTTCGTGTTCTCTTTCTCTTGTAGAAATATCAGCTTCAAAAGCTTTTATGCTTTTCTTAAATTTCTCCTCAGTTAATATTTTTACCTTGTCCTCGGCTAATCTAGCTTCTGAAGATTTTAGCTTATTTTTCATATCTTTAAGTTGTTCCATAGAAAACTCAAAAGATAAATTACCTTCTTTATCCAAATTATATTTACCACCCCCTTCAAGCATCTCTGCTTCCTTTAACACAAGGTCCGCGTGTTTACTCGCCCAATCTTTTCTATTTTTAGGTGTAGTTTCTTTAGCAAATTTTTCTAGTTCTTCTGGAGATGAAGACATTGATGGTTCTTTTTCTAGATTCATAGTGTATTATTTAAAATCTTTAATAAATTCCGACTCACCATCATTTTACCCCCCCAGTAAAAAAGCAAGCTGTGAAAACAACCGCCCCTACCCCCAAAAAAGATAGCCTATTCCAAAGAACACCATGGTGTACTTCATAATTACTGATTCCTTACACAATAGGATAGAAACATTTACATATAATTTTCCCCAGCCGAATAAGGTTTGGCCAACTTCATGGTTTTGAATTTATTTAAAAGGCCGATAGACTTCACATAATTGAGAAAATCCTTTGGTAATGGCGATGGTCCAACCCAGACACTTTTCTGAATCATTATATAATCAAATCGCTGCAGTTGTCGCCTAAACCAATCCCGTTCTTTTCTCTTATCACTAGGAATGTCATACATCACGATTAAATCCTTGGGTGAGTTTAATGGAAAATTAAAAGTAAAATGCCTATGTTGAAAATACCTTTTTCCTTTTACTCCAGATTTATTAACACTACCTTTATTCGAACGAAGTACTGATAGACCAAACGAATTAACCACAACTCCTTTATATTTAAAAGTTTTATTCATACTTATATCATATCACCAATCTACCAAGTACACCATGGTGCACTTGGTAATATGAAAAAAATCTCAGTTAGAAATAGAGGGCAAAATTAAAGATCAATATCTATTTCTTGATTTAGTTCTGGATAAATAGCGTCCACTCCTAAATAATCACGCAATCTCTGGGTCAAAAACATTGAAGACTTTGGCTCCCCCATCACCGGGAAGACTTTTTTTAGCTTTCCCCCCTCAGCGGCTTTTTCCACAAAGGCAATAAGATTATCCGAATCTTTATGTGATGAATAACCAGCGATAGAATCTATTTTAGCCCTTACTTCTTTTTCTTCACCAAAAATTTTAACTTTTTTTGCCCCGTCCTGAAGTTGCCGGCCCAAAGTCCCTGCCGCCTGATAACCCACAAATAATATCTCCGCATTTGGATTAGATATATAATGTTTTTCATGTAAAACCACTCGCCCGCCCATAGACATCCCAGAACCAGCCATGATTATCTTTGGATTTGGTACCATTTCTATCATTTTAGATTCACCTCCCTGGATCATAAATCTTAGTTTAGGAAAGTTAAAGATATCATCCCCAGACTTAATCTCACCGCGTACCTTATCATTAAAATCCTCAGTATATCTTTGATAAACACCGGTAATCTTTATAGCTAAAGGTGAATCAATAAAAACTGGTATTTGATATTTTATTCCCCCAGCCTTACCAAACATTTCATTCATTTCGTAAATAATCATTTGGGTCCTTTCTACTGAGAAGGTTGGTATAATAAGGGTCAACTTTTTAGCAATTACCTCCTCAATTATTTGTTGTAATTTTTTAAGTCTTTCATCCTTTGGCTCGTGGTTTCTGTCACCATAAACTGACTCCATCACAATATAATTGGCGTCCGTAATTTCTTCAGTATCCTTAAGTAAGGGTGAGGGTGAATTTCCTAAGTCCCCAGTGAAAACAATCTTCTTAGCTTGCCCGTCAGGGCCCTTCCTAGATATTTCTATCATTACCGAACCTAAAATATGTCCAGCATCTTTAAAATAAATATTTAAACCGTCCTTTAATTCTTTATCTGTGTGATAAGGCAAGGTGTCCCATAGAGTCAAGGCGGCCGCCACATCTTTTACATCATACATCGGTAAAACCCCATCACGCCGGGAATCAGAATCAAGTATTTTTACTGTATCAGCTAAAAGTAACTCCGCCATCTCTCTGGTTTCTGGTGTACTTATAATTTGTCCCTTAAAACCATCTTTTACCAATTTAGGAATACGGCCAATATGATCAATATGCGTATGCGTAACTAATAAATAATCTACCTCGGCTGGATTATAGGCAAATTCAGACCGATTAAAATCATCAGCCCCAGCATCCCCCTGAAGAAGCCCGCAGTCAATTAACACCTTACAGTTTTCAGTCGCTAAAAGAAAATTTGCTCCAGTTACTGTACCCGTTCCACCATAAAAAGTTAATTTAGACATACAGATTTAACTTTTAATTATTCCGGTTTGATTATAAAAAGGGTGCAGAATATCAGTGGTTTTATCTACACATTTTTTTCTTTGGACAAAATATAGATAAGCCAGCACCCCACCAAAAGCATCACTTAATATATCCAGGGCAGTATCTAAGCTATAACCACTAATATTAACATTAGTAATTTGAGTAAAATTCTCCACCAGTTCCCAGACCACCCCAAAAATAACGGCCGAAAATAAAGCGATCAAAAAACTTTTTACTTTATATTCCTTTAAGGAATTAATCTGACCAAGAACTGAAGCTAACCATAAAATTAATAATGCCACCCATAGGCCACTAAAAATATGCACCACCAAATCAAACCAAGGAAAAGACCAATACCAGTAGTAATAGGAACCAATTGAATGCAGAGCCACCAACACAACCAATATTATCAAGGAAAATAAAAAAGGTTTTTGTTTGAACATAGACTAATTATACCACTGCTTAATAAAAAAACCATCCTAGGTTTTTAGAAGGATGGTTTCTTTATAGGAGTTACTGTAAGGTATTCCCCAGAAATTATTCTAGGTGGGTGTCCTCGATGCTACACCAAGGTGTAGCAAAAGTTAGACTCCCTTAAAAATCATTTAAGCTAGAAAATACCTTAAATAACTCCTACCCTAATTATAGTCTACTCCAAAATACCGTCAAGGTTTACATCATATAAAATAGCATCTTGAATCAAACGATAACTTAGAATTTCCTCGGGCTTAAACCATAAATCAATTTCATTTTTAGCTTCCTCCACCGAACCTGAGGCGTGAACAATATTTCTAACTGCTCTATCATCCAGGTCGGCAATTTGATATGAATCCACTACATAATCCCCTCGGATAGTGCCCACATCAGAAGTTAAAGGTTCAGTGCCACCAGTCATTTTTCTAACAATACCCACAGCGTGAGAACCCTGCCAAACCATAGTTACCACTGGGCCACTAGTCATATATTTTACCAGCCGCTTTAACACCTGATTACCTATTACCAATGGATCATCTGATGGTGGTACTAATTTTTTTGCCTGATAACCAGCTATAGATTTCTCCCCCACTTTTCTAACCCATTCCGGATCAAGGGTGTAATGTTTTTCAGCTACCGTGGCGGTAGGAATAAGCATTTTAAGGGCAATTAATTTTAAACCCATTTTTTCATATCTTTTTATCACCTCCCCAATCAAAGTTCTCTGGACTCCATCCGGCTTCAAAATTACGAATGTTTTCTCTTTCTTTAGATGATCTACGTTTATTTTTGTCATATTATTATAAATTATTAAATAATGTTCTATACATTAGCAGAAATTACTAGATAGAACAAGCCTATTTTATAAAAATTAAATTTTAAAAGGAGAGGCTGGTGATGGTGGTGGTGGAACTTCTTTTTTCTCATATTTCTTCATTATCTCTGCTTCCACTAATTCCCTATCCCGACCAAATTTTAAGTAGGAAAGTTCCTTAACCTTATCTATTATTGAATTATCACCCCTTGGTGGGAATGGAACAAACAAACTAAAGGGTTTCACCGGCCGACCCGAGGAAAGCATTTTAATATAACAATTTAAATTATCCACACTCATCAGATCTTTAGCAGAAAATACCGGAGCAAATTGCTTCTCTAAATACTCAGCATCTTCAGAACTCACTCGGAATGAGGCAATAGAGCCCACGTTACCAAAGACTGAATCACGGATCTTTTCCTCCAATTGAGCAATAAATTGGTGGGCAACCGTTAAGGATAATTTATACTTTCTAGCTTCTGAGAAAATAGCCGAGATGGAATCCGTGGTAATATTTTGGAACTCATCAATATATAAGTAGAACGGGGCTAAATCCCTACCCATTGAGTCTACACGTGAGAGGGCCGCCATTAAAATTTTACCCACAATAATTAGACCCAAAAGGTTAGCATTAATATCTCCCAGGCGCCCCTTTGACAGGTTCACCAAAAGAATCTTTTTATTATCCATAATCTCCCTAAAATTAAAGGAGGATTTTTCTTGAGCAATGATTGGCCGCATAATATCATTCTGCAAGAAGACATCAAACTTGCTCACAATGTATGGCACAATATTTGCGAGTGAGGCCTCACCACCGGCCTTCTCCGCAATCTCCTTCCAAAACTGAACGACTAACGGATTCTTACATTTGGAAAGTTTCATATCTCGAAACTGCTTATTAGAAAGAACCCGGGAAACATCCAGTAACGTATTACCACTCCCCGGATCTTCTAGAACAAGCATCACTGAGTTTCTAAAGTATTGTTCAAACATTGGGCCACCAGCCACTTTCATATCAAAAAGTTTATTGAAGATTGAAAGCATTTCATTTACCACGAAGGTTTTTTGTTCAGGGAAACGAATATCATACTCCAACATATTCAAACCCATTGGCCGGGTGGTATAGCTTGGATCAAAATACACCAAATCCTCCAAACGCTCTTTGGGCACATATGATAAAACATCTTGAATATCTGAGCCATGTGGATCAATCATACAAACTCCGTCACCATTTAAAATATCCTGACGAATCATTTGTTTTAATAAAGTGGTTTTACCAGTACCCGTTTGACCGATCAAATACATATGCCTTAAACGGTCTTCCGGCGCCATAAAAATATCAGTCTCTACATTACGATGAATATTTTTACCCAATGAAATACCTTTTTTCTGCAAATCTAGTGGAGCCTGAGCGGTTCCCGCCTTAGCCTGTTTGAGCTGTGAAGTACCCTGTATCTCATTTTCCGGCAAATGCATCATGGTGGTAATCTCCCTAACGTTTAAGGGTATTTTTTGCTCTTCCTTAAAAACCCTAAAAGAAAATTCTCGGAAAAACTGCCTTAAATTTTTACCCTCTAGCCTTTTAAAAGATAATTTATTACTACCTGTATTTTCAAACTGATTAAAGGCTGATTCTAGGTCTGAAAGAATAGATACCGCCTCTGATTCAATTTTAGCTGAGGCAATAATTCTAATATTAACCTCCACGGTAGGAGTATTAATTTTATTGTTTATATTTTCTGTTACTCGCTGATCAGCCTGCTCTTTATCCTTATCGTCCTTATTTTTTTTCGAACCAGAAAATTCTTTAGCAATTTCACCAAATATTTTTTTTGTCTCACCAAAGAAGGTCAGGCGGTTCATATCAACCGCTTCCTTTACCTTCATCCCCTTACTAATATCCTTCAACGCCCTCTTATAAAAACTAACGTATTTTTCACCAGCCGGTTTAAAAATTATTTGAATGCCAGCCCCCTCCCCCGCCTCATCAATTTTAGAAAAACTATTTAACAGAACGTTTAATGGATCATAATCAAATTGTTCATAAGTTTTTAAGGGAAAAATATGATTTTTCTCCTGTTTAGCATATGAGCCTACAGACACACCTTGCTCATTAAACACATTATAATCATCCTTCTTCTCGATTATCTTTGCCTCAGAAAAAATAGATAAAATTTGCTTCTCAAATAAATCTTTTTTAGTATCCGGCACAGAAATATAAAAAATAAATTCTCCGCTTTTATTAGCTTTAGCCAGTTCAATAGTAAAATAATCTGGTCCATCTTTTTCCCCAGAAACAGAGAGCATACCGGCGTAAAACTGCTCCATTTTAGAAATTAACTCTTTTAAATTCTTTTGCTTCACCTCCTTATCTTGTTCGGCTGAAGGTAAAGAAACTTCAAACAAAGTCATCTTCAAAGCTCTGAAAAATGGGCTTTTTTCTTGCCCGCCAGATATTGGTAAACCAGCCTTTATATATTGAACCAAAAAACGGTGAAAATCATCGTCTAAATGCGCATCATTCAACCTTTCTATCACCAACAAAGCATTCATCAAACCCTTGGTTTGTAAAATACTAACCAACTCCTCCATCTTACTATCATGCTCTTCCGGCGCTAGATCTAAAGTAATAGTTTCCACCTCCTGTGGTTTCAACTGATATTCGGGGTGTAAAACTTCCTCGGGTTTAGTATTTTTATAATCAATAATCTTCTCGGTAATAATAGACTCTCTTGGTACACTCTCCCCTTTCTCCAATAAGGTTTTTTCATGTTTAGCCACCTGCCCACGTAAATAATCCAGCTCCTCTTGCGGTGAGCTAAACTTCTGTTCTATCTTTTCAAATGTTCCTTCAACCATTTGAAACAATTATAACACAAATTCTAAAAAAATAAATTATAGTTGAGTTAGAACCTCTGCTCCGTCCTTGGTAACCACTATTGTATGTTCAAAATGAGCGCTACGCTTACCGTCAGCTGTTCTATAAGTATAACCGTCAGCATCCAGCTTTATCTTCTTGCTCCCCTCGTTTAGCATAGGCTCGATAGCCAGCACCATCCCCGCTTTTAGCTTTTCCCCCTTATCCTCCAAACAATAATTTGGGACGTAGGGGTCTTCATGCACTTTATAGCCCACTCCATGCCCACAAAGCTCCTCCACAATCCCTAACCGCTTTGGCCGAACATATCTTTCTATCGCATAGCTAATATCCCGAATGTGTTTTCCCTCCTTCACCGCCTTTATTCCTTCATAAAGTGCCTGCTTGGTATTTTCAATTAAATCTTTTCCGGCCTGATCTACTCCCCCCACACCCACCGTGATTGCCGCATCGGTAAAAAGCCCCTTGTGAATCAAACCCATATCCAGAGATACAATATCCCCCTCTTTTATAATCTGTGGATTTTCATTTGGAATACCGTGCACTATAGCGTCATTTATAGACACACAAATAGAGGCTGGGTAAGGCCGCTTCATCCCTGCCGGCTTATAATTCAAAAAAGCTGACTTGTCTCCCTTCTCCTCTACTAGCTTTCTGGCTAGATTATCTAACTCCAAAGTAGACGCCCCGGGCTTTACTGCCTCAGCCACCTCAGCCAAAATAAAGGCTAATCTCTTGCCCCCTTCCCGTAATATGTCTATATCCTCTTTAGTTTTAATGGTTATGGCCATCCTTAAATCTTATAGATTTAAGCCCAATTTAGCAAGTATCTCTTTATGAACATCTTCAATAGGTTGCTCACCGTTTACATCAATCACATTATAGTATGGACTATCTTTATAATAATTTATGACGGGAACCACGTCAGTTTCATACCATTCTAACCTCTTCTTTATAGATTCTGGGGTATCATCCTTCCTCGCCCTGGCGATAAGTCTATTTTCTGACCAACCATAACTAACATTTACACACACAACATTTATTTTTTCAAAATTATAAAATTTTAGAGTATCATCAAGTAATTGTGCTTCACGGATTTTTCTGGGAGTACCATCAAAAACAATATTTTCCTGACCGGTAAAATTTTTATCTAAACTATTCATCCAAAGTGAAACAATCACCGCTTCGGGGATAAGCAAACCTTTTTCCATTACTATCTTAGTATCCTTTTGAGTAAAGGAATTACCCTTGGAAAATTCCCGAATCAAAGAACCGCTCTCGATGTGAAGGGTCTTTCCAGATTTTTGTTTATCAAGGAGATCAATAATAAGCTTGGCTTGAGTTCCCTTGCCACAACCAGACCGGCCAAGAAAAATAAAAGCTTGAGGGGTTAATATTTTTTTCATAATTTATATAAATGTTTTATAAATAAATTTACCAGGAAATTATAGCACAAAAAAACCGCCTCAGGCGGTTTTTTAAATTTATTTAGCTTTTTCTATTTTCTCATCCTTCTTAAAAGGGAAACCAATGTAAGAGAGGAAGGCCTCGGCTTCTTTTTTAGTGTGGGCAGTGGTTCCAATAGTTATGGTCATGCCAAAAACATCTTTTAGATCCTCATCAGAAGTTTCTGGGAAAATAGTGTTCTCCTTGATACCAATAGAATAATTTCCCATCTCATCAATTCCCTTCTTAACCAAACCTCTAAAGTCTTTAGTTCGAGGAAAAGCCACAAAAACTAGTTTATCAATAAAAGCAAACATTCTGGCGCCACGTAAGGTAACGGTTAAACCAACAGGATCACCCTCTCTCACCTTGAAAGCGGCAATACTTTTCTTTGAACCCTTTAAGGTTGGCTTCTGACCAGAAATTTTAGTCAAACGGTCAGTGATCACTTCAATCTTCTTCTTATCCTTAAGTGAACCAATACCAATATTAATAACCACCTTGGTAAACTTTGGGGCCTGCATAGCATTCTTATAACCCTGTGACACTTTCAAGTGTTCAAAGGCTTTAGCTTGTTTTTCTTTAGCGGTTAGTATTTTTGTCATGGTATTTTCTTATATTAAATTTCTTTACCAGTTTTTCTACTGATTCTAATCATTTTATCACCAATCAATTTCTTACCAGCTCGTACTCCTTTCTTTCCTTCCAAAAGCATAACATTGGAAACATGGATAGGCATAGCCTTCTCAATTACCTGACCTTTTGAATTTGATTTGGTGGCTCGCTGATGTTTCTTTCTCATATTAACTCCCTCAACAATAATCAAATTATCCTTAGGAAGAGCCTTGACCACCTTGGCGGTTTTGCCTTTATCCTTACCGGCAATCACTATTATACTGTCATTTTTTTTAATTTTCATAAATTTTGTATTACACAATTTCTGGTGCCTTTGAAGCAATTCCTTGGAAACCTCTCTCCGCTACCTCCCTTGGAATAGGGCCAAACACGCGTCCGGCTAATGGCTCACCCTTGGCTTTATCAATAATCACCACCGCATTTTCATCAAATCTGATATAAGAACCATCACTTCTTCTGTATGGAGAGCGCTGTCTAACCACTACCGCATAAAGTATATCCTTCTTCTTTACGGTCTTTCTTGGCTCCGCTTTTTGGACAGAAAGAACAACCACCTCACCAAGCTGCGCATATCTCTTCTTTGAAGAACCAAGCACTTTAAAGATACGGCCTATTTTTGCCCCCGTGTTATCTGCTATAACCACTATTGATCTTGGTTGTATCATATTATTTTTCTAAAATTACAAATCTTTTATCCTTGGAAATTGGCTTGGTTTCTATAATTTCCACCACCTCACCCTCCTTATGCTTATTTCCAGCGTCATGAGCCTTAAACTTCTTCTGTCTCTTTAAAAACTTACCGTATTTAGGGTGCTTGGTATATCTTTCAACTAAAACAACCACGGTATCCTTCATTTTAGCGGAAACTATTTTACCAGAAAAAATCTTTCCCTCGGCTTTTTTAATTTTTGTATTTTCCATATTATTTATTTAAAAGAGTCATTACCCTAGCGATCTCTTTTTTCAAATTCATCCCTTCCTTCAAATTTTTTGTTTTACCCCCGGACATACCAAATCTAAAAACTCTAAGAGCTTCCCTCTTTTCAATGAGTAACTGCTTTAATTCCTTTTCGGTTTTGTTGATTAACTCTTTCATTATTTTATTTAAACAATTTCTCGGCTAACTATCTTAGTATGAACACGGATCTTGGTTCCCCCTTTTCTTAACACCTCTCGGGCTTCTACTTCATTGACTCCATCAACCTCAAACAGGATACGGCCTGGTCTAATAACGGCCTCATAACCCTGAGGATCTCCTTTTCCCTTACCCATTTTCACTTCAGCTGGCTTTTGAGTGTATGGTCTATCAGGGAAAATCCTGGTCCAAACCTTACCAGTTTTACCTAAGGAGTGGGCAATGGTCTTTCTAGCGGCCTCAATCTCTGGGGAACGTAGTCTGCCCGGAGAAGTAGCCTTCAAACCAAAAGAGCCAAAAGATATTCGGGTGCCTCTTGTTTCATTCCCAATTTTATCAGGATTTTCTCGGCCAGTCTGCCACTTTCGATATTTTACTTTTTTAGGTAATAACATATTTTTATCTTAAATTATTTAACCTTTGGCTTAACTGAAGCTTCCTTCTTAGCAAAAATATCACCCTTATATATCCAAACCTTGATACCAATGTCCCCGTAAGTCATGTGGGCTTTTTCTTGAGCATAATCAATATCCGCACGCAAAGTCTGAAGTGGAATTCTACCCTTCTTCAAATCTTCTGATCTGGCCATCTCGGCTCCACCTAATCTACCGCCCAAATATATTCTGACTCCCAAAACATCACGGTTAGCCATAACTTTTTCCATAGTTTGTTTCATCACTCGGCGGAAAGGCATTCTTTTTTCCAATCCTTCAGCTAACATATAGGCCACAATAGCCGCATTTGATTCTGGTGATTTTATTTCCTCAATATCAAGCTTGAAATCAGCTGGAATAGCTAATTTATATTTCTTTACAAACTTCAAAATATCATTACGTAATTTTACTGAGCCCTCCCCGCTTCGGCCAATAATAACACCCGGTCGAGAAGTTTTGATTATGATTTTAAAAGATTTCTGATTTCTTTCCATTTCAATAGAAGCAATGTAAAGTCCACGCATTTTCTTTTCCAAAAATTCACGGAGCATAATATCTGCTTTCAAAGCGCCTCGGAAATCCTTGTTTGTTGAAAACCAGCGAGACTTCCAATCTCTGATAATACCTAATCTATGTGAATATGGATGGACTGAATGTGACATATTATTATGCTTTAACTACGGCCTTTTTTGCTATTTTCTTGACCTTTGGGGCTTCGATCTTTTTTGTCTTCTCAACTTTCTCTTTTTTAACCTCAGTCTCTTTTACGCTTAAAACTAAATTTATATGACTAACTCTCTTTCTGATAGCATAAGCCACTCCACGCGCTCTTGGCATTCGGCGGTAAAGGATGGCTCCATTGTCTACCGTCAAAGTTTTCACATATAAATCTTCTACGTTTAAATTAAAATTATTCTTAGCGTTGGCAATAGCAGATTTAAGTAGAGCAATCACCGGGTCAGAGGCTCTCTTCACGGTAACAGTTAAAATATCAATCGCCTCTTCGGCTTTTTTGCCACGAATTAAACCAGCGACCAAACGCACTTTTCGGGGAGACTGTCTGTAATCATTTAATGTGGCTTTAATATCCATTTGTTTTAAAATTATTTCTTAGCTTCAATTGAGGCCTTGGCACTTTGAGCGGCAGTAATTTCTGCCTCCTTCTGCTTGGTATCAATATCTTTCTGCATTTTACCTCCGTGTCTATGGAATTTCTTAGTATGAGAAAATTCACCTAGTCTATGACCTACCATATCTTCAGATACCAAAACCTCAATATGCTCACGGCCATTGTGCACTCCAAAATTGAAACCTACCATTTCCGGAGAAATCTGGGAGCGTCTGGACCAAGTTTTAATAACCCCGGTCTCGATCGGCTTTTTGCCTTCTATTTTTTTTAGAAGTTTTTCATCAACGTATGGGCCTTTTTTGATTGATCTTGCCATGTATTTTTTGTTTTATGTGAAGCGCTATACTATCAGAATTTTACCAAAAGTCAATTATTTCTCCCCCTTATTCTTACCTACTCGGCGTCTGGTAACAATAAGATTGTTAGAATATTTCTTAGGGGTTCTAGACTTCTGACCCTTACCCACCTGCTTACCCCAACGAGTCTTGGCACGTTTCAAACCTCGGCCTTGTCTCTGCTCTCCTCCTCCGTATGGGTGGTCACAAGGGTTTTGGGCGGTACCTCGAACTGTAGGTCTGATACCTAACCAACGGCTTCTACCGGCTTTACCAATATTCACAAGTTTATTTTCGTTGTTAGAAACTTCACCAATACAAGCGTAACAAGAATCCATAACTTTTCTAACTTCAGTTGAAGGTAATTTAAGGTGAGTATAACCAGCATCGTTAGCAATAACCTGAACAAAGTTTCCACCCGCTCGGCCTAACTTACCACCATTACCTGGTTTTAATTCTACATTGTAAACAAAAGTACCCACGCCAATCTTTTTTAAAGGTAAACGGTTACCAACTTTTATTTCCGCATTTTCAGAAACCAAAAAGGTATCCCCCACTTTTACGGTATTAGGTAAAAGAACATAACGCTTTTCACCATCAGCATAAACGGCTAGACCAATGAAGGCGGTTCGGTTTGGATCATATTCTACAGACACAATCTTGGCTGGCACATCAATTTTATTGTAAGAAAAATCAACTTCTCGGAAAAGTCTTTTGTGTCCACCCCCTTTATGACGAGTAGTTAAGCGGCCGTAATTATTTCTACCGACATGGCGCTTGCGACCAAAGGTCAAAGCCTTTAAAGGCTCAGACGCGGTAATAACCTTTCGGTATTCAATTCCGGTCATTTGTCTTCGGCCTGGGCTTGTTGGTTTATAGTGCTTCATGATTTTTTATTATACAAATTCTATCTTTTCTCCTTTCTTTAAATATACAATGGCTTTCTTTACTCCTGATTTTCTACCGGTTTTACCGCGAGAAAAAACAACCTTGGCTGGTAAATTGGTAATATTTACTTTCACGGGCGTAACTTTATAAATTTCCTTAACCGCCTTAGCGATATTTTTCTTATTAGCTTTTTCGGTTACCTCAAAAGTGTACACTCCAAGACTTTCCGCTTGAATGCCTGATTTTTCCGTAATTCTTGGTTTTTTGATAATTAATTCGTTCATAATTTTGTTTATTTCATCTTAGCTTCAAGGAATTTGAATGGATCAGCACTCATATCAATCACTAAATACCTATAATTCAAAATATCCAACGGATTTATATTTCGGAATTCATCTAATTTAATATTACCAAAATTTCCCAAACTTCTTCCCAAATTTACATCTATTTTAGCAACGGCTAGATAGGTAGAATTGTTTGTCTTTGAAAGAATCTGCTCACCACCCTTGATTTTGCTAAGATTTTTAAGAACAGCCAAACCTTCCTTAGCTTTTGGCGCAGAAATTTTTAAATTATCGAGGAAGAAGACCTCACCGTCACGGAATTTCTTAGACAAAATAGTAAATAATGCCTTAGCTTTCATCTTTTTATTTACTTTTCTCTCATAATTCTTATCATTCCTTGGACCATGAGCCACGCCTCCTCCCACCCAGATAGGTGAACGGATAGAACCGTGTCTGGCTCGGCCCAAACCCTTTTGCTGCCATGGCTTTTTACCACCTCCAGACACTTCCCCACGAGTTTTGGTGTGGGCGAGATTTGTCCTCTTGTTTGACATCAATGAAACCATTACCTGGTGAACCAAGTCAGCTCTCCAAGGTAAAGAAAAAATACTTTCTGGTAATTTTACCGCGCTGACTTCTTTACCAGCTTGATTATAAACTTTAGCCTCCAAAGAACCGAGAGATTTTACTTCTTTATCTCGGCTATCCTTCTTTTCCTTACGGACTTTTGTTTTAACTTCTCCAGTTTTAATAACCTCAACTGTTTTGTCAGCTTTTGAAGTTTTTAGATTTTTTTTAGTGGTTTCGTTTTTCATATTATCTTAAAAATTAGCCGACAATTTCGACTAATGTACCCCTTTTACCAGCCATAGCGCCAATAAGTAAAAGCTCGTTAGTAGCAGCATCAATTTGGACTATCTTTAAACCGGAAATAGTAACAACATCTGAACCCATTCGGCCGGCCATACGCATCTTCTTTGGCACACGTCCACCCTCTCTGGTACCTCCAGAAATAGAACCTGGGGCTCTTTCTGAGTGTTTTTGACCGTGAGTACGAGGTTGACCCTTGAAACCGTGTCTCTTGATAACACCTTGGAAACCTTTACCTTTGGAAATGGAGGAAACAGTAACCAAATCCCCTTCCTTAAAAGAAGATAGATCAATTTTATCTCCCACCTTAAATTTAGCTAAATCTTTCTCATCTTCAATTCTAAATTCTTTTATAAAACGGAAATTACCAAGTTCTTTTACATGACCCTTGATAGCTTTGGAAATATTCTTTTCTTTCTTTACACCAAAACCTACCTGGACAGCATTATAACCGTCAGTTTTTGCAGTTTTAATTTGGGTGATAACAACTGGACCAGCTTCTAAAATAGTAACGGGAACAACGTTGCCTTTAGCATCGAAAACCTGAGTCATATTCTTTTTTACCCCGAGAATAAATTTCATTTGTTTAATTTTACGCTAAAAAAAATTCAACGGCGATATGAGTAAATCAATTCTTACTCCTATCCCCCTCTCCCGCTTAATTTAGGGCTATTCACCCTTTTTAACACGTTCCAAGAGTCTAGCAAATTACTCCCAAAAACGCAAGCAACAAAAAAACCACCTACTACTAGGTGGTTTTTTGTTCAATATTTTAATGAATTAGATCATCTTCACATCGATATTTACCCCGGAAGGTAAAGAAAGATTCGTCAGCGCTTCTACCACCTTGGCGGAAGGACTGATAATATCAATCAACCTCTTGTGCACTCTCATCTCAAACTGTTCTCGCGCGTTTTTATAGACGAAAGAAGCTCGGTTGACCGTATATTTCTTTATCTCAGTAGGTAAAGGAATAGGGCCTAGAACTTTGACGTCAAACCGCAAGGCAGTATCAATGATTTGTTTCACTGATGCATCAAGAATCTTGCTATCATAGGCTCTCACGCGGATTCGTAGTTTTGATACTACATCCTTTGGAGATACTTTAGCGGTCTTCTTGGCAGTCTTTTTAATTGTTTTTTCTTCCATGTTGGTTTTTTGCGTTAAACGAGGGACGTACCTCTTTTAACTTTTACGTTTCAGATATTAAGCAATAATTTTAGTAACAGCGCCGGCACCAACTGTCTTACCTCCCTCACGAATAGCAAATCTCTGCTTTTCCTCAAGAGCAACAGGGGCAACCAATTTAACTTTGAAAGTAGCGGTATCTCCTGGCATAACCATTTCCACTTTCTCGGCTAGAGTCACATCACCAGTCACATCCGTAGTTCTCATGTAGAACTGTGGCTTGTAACCTGTGAAGAATGGAGTGTGTCTTCCACCTTCCTCTTTCTTCAAAATGTAAACTTCGGCCTCAAATTCAGTATGAGGAGTAACCGAACCAGTTTTACAAATAACCTGACCACGGTGTACATCTTCTTTCTTTGTACCTCGGAGTAAGATTCCGGCGTTATCTCCAGCAATACCTTCTTTTAACTGCTTATTGAACATTTCAATACCAGTCACAGTAGTCTTCATAGTCGGCTTGATACCAACAATTTCCACTTCCTCATCAACTTTCACTACCCCTCTTTCAATTCTTCCTGTTACCACTGTACCTCTTCCTTCAATTGAGAAAATGTCCTCAATTGGCATAAGGAATGGCTTATCCATATCTCTCTTTGGCTCAGGAATATATGTATCAAGAGCGTCGGCAAGGGCCAAAACCGCCTTTGACCACTCATCATTATTATCCTTTGCTTCAAGGGCCTTTAGAGCGGAACCGCGGATCACCGGGCAATCTTTACCATCAAAACCCTGCTTGGTTAATAGCTCTCTAACTTCCTCTTCCACAAGATCAATCAATTCCTTATCAGGAACCATATCACACTTGTTTAAGAAAACGATAACTCTTGGCACACCCACCTGCTTAGCTAAAAGAATGTGCTCTCTAGTTTGAGGCATCACTCCATCAGTGGCGGCGACCACAAGAATAGCACCGTCCATTTGAGCGGCACCAGTAATCATGTTCTTAATAAAGTCAGCGTGACCAGGACAATCTATGTGAGCATAGTGTCTCTTGTCAGTTTCGTACTCGTTGTGAGAAAGAGCAATGGTAATACCACGTGCTTTCTCCTCTGGAGCACAATCAATATCGTCAACCCCTCGTAACTTCACTGTCTTACCTGCGCGGTGCAATACGTTTAGGATTGCAGCGGTCAAGGTAGTCTTGCCGTGGTCAACGTGGCCGATAGTACCAACGTTAACGTGTGGCTTTGTTCGATTAAAAACTTCTGCCATAATTTTATTTTTTTAATTGTCTAAGCAAAGTGCGCGAGAACGCTCTCTTTACCTATGCAACTAATAATTAATTATTCTAATAAACTAATAAATTCGACACCGACATGAAACCAGACTTATTAAAAATAAGTTAGGTAAAATGCAGTAAAGATAATATTAGCAGATAAAAATACAAAGTCAAACTAGCAGCTGGCTAATTTTAAAGGCCTGATGATATCCAAAAGAAATTATCACTGATATCCTCAATATCCACCCGGTCACCTGTTTCCGTCTTTAACTGAACTTTATAAGCCCCTGGTGTTAAGTTAGACGGTAACTCCATTTTATAAGTTCCACCGACGGGTGATTTATGGGAATTAAAAGCAATATTTCCAACATTATCCAGGAGGTATAAATAAACCATACCGGTATTAGTAACGTTTTTTAAGGTATATTTAACTGTGTAATCAGTATTTCGGGTGAGACTTTCTCCGCCGTTTGGATAAGTTATTTTGAGACTAGGTAATAACTCCTGGGAAATTGTGAAGGTTCCGTTACTTTCATCCTTTACTGTATGACCGGCACTATCGGTATATGAAACTCGCACTTTATAAGAACCATCCTTTAATAAAGTAGAGGTGGCGGTAGTTGGGTTATAGCACTTAGCATTTTTTAAAAGAAGCTTGAAAGTATTAGTGCCGTCCTTAGAAACGACAGATGTTGGGCTCAAGTCACAAACGGAATTTTTTGATCCTATTAGAGAAACCCGTACGGAAGAAAGTCCAGTTGATCCCCATCTAATACTATAAGCCACATCTACGCCCATTTCCCACTTCTCAGTACCGTTTGGAGACAACACCTGAACATAAGAAGTGCTGGTGGAGATTAATGCACTGGCTACGGGAGGGGTAACAGTAACGGTTCTACTTAAATTGGTAGCGGCGGCCCTAGCAGCGGCAACTTTATCTGGGGCAATAACTCCAATAGTTATCAAGAGCTCTATTAATTGTGAAATACTGGTAGGTTGAGTTACGGCGGAAGCCTCCGGAATAGAAAAATTAAAAATTATGGCTGAAGCCACTAAGAAAGAAACAAATAGGAATGAAATAAAATATTTTTTCATTATTAAATAAAATTAGTTTATTAAAGCCGACTTAACATATTATAACACTCCCTTTAATATCTACAAATACAAAACCAGCCGGGTGGTCAGAACCACCCGGCTGGTTTATAGATCCCAATTATTGGAACGCTTTAATCAAATTGATTAAAGCTTCTAAACCAGAGATAGCAGCAGCAGATTTTGAGATTTCTGTGGCAGAAGATGAGGATATCCTTTTACCAACAAACGAGCCACTGTTACCCTGTGAATCCTTAAAGGTTCCTTTGTATGAAACACCGTTAGTATCCATAGTGGCTGTAACGTAGGCTTTATATGAGCCATCTGTCCATGTTTCTTTAATGGTACTGCCATTTACTGTTCCGGTAACACTATAACTAAAACCTGGCGTATCTAAACTATTAGCTTTACCAGAAAAAGTAGCGCCAGACTGCGTGTAAGTAGTGTTATAAGAATAACCCACCCCACCAGATGTAAGTGTTTGGCCCCATTTACCTGACATGTTTGTTGAAACGGCAGCCGGTACACCTGTCCATGAAGCATACAATGTCACATTAGCTGAACCCATAGTATAGCTGGCTGAGTTTGCGTATTCATAAGCGCCATCAGCATGAGTTGACCAACCAGAGAAAGTATAACCTGCTCGAGTAAAGTTGTTATTTCTTAAATTAGCATAATCCCCAGAGGCGATGCTTTGAGTAGACATAGTACCCGTTCCACCATTAGGGTTGAAAGTGATGGTATAAGTAGCCACTGGGGTAACAGCAGAAGTAATTGTAAAATAATTATCACTAGAATCACAAACATCAATATTATCTGACAAACAAGCCCTTACTAAATATCTGCCAGCCGCAAGCCCATTACTAGTCAAAGCATCAGATCTTTGAACCCCAGAAATTGGATTAACGCTCACAGAAGATGAAACGCTACCGTTTGAATTTAACAATTTTAAGATTATATTATGGAAAGATTCTGCGCCACTAGAATTCCATGAGACAACAATGTTATTTCCAACCACTAATGTTTCCCCACCATTTGGTGAAAGAACAGTAATAGATGGTTGTGAAGATGCTGAAGATACTAATGTCCACTTAGCATACAAGGTTACGTTTGTAGAGCCCATCGTAAAGGTAGAACCAGAAATTCGATTCGTACCAGTACCATCAGCTTTGGTATTCCAACCTGCAAAGGTATAACCAACTCTCAGTGGAACAGTGGAGACAACAGTGACAGAGGACCCACTAATATATGTACCATTATCATAAGGTGGAGGGGTTATGGTGTCATAATTAGAATTATAGGTGACACGATAAAGGGTTGGTTGGGAAACTAAAGGTTGAGTTGAAGATATTCTCTTACCAATAAAGGTTCCTGAATGGCCTTGGTTATCAGTAAAGGTCCCTCTGTATACTAAACCACCAACATCCATAGTGGCAACGATATAAGCTTTATAGGAACCACTTGTCCAGGTTTCCTTGATACCATTACCAATTATTCCTCCGGTAACACTATAACTAAAACCAGAATTATCCTGAATCACTGCCCTACCAGAGAAAGTACTACCAGACTGCTTATAAGTAGTATTGTATGTATAATTTGTACCACCAGAAGTTAGAGTCTGACCCCAGTTTCCAGCCATATTTGCGACAAGAGTACCGGTCCATGAAGCATATAGAGTTACATTAGCAGACCCCATGGTATAACTGGAGGAATCATTGTAAGCAGGAACACCATTAACATAAGTAGACCAACCAGCAAAAGTATAACCCGCTCGAGTAAAGGTGTTAGTTCTTAAAGTAGCCGAGGCACCAGAGGCAAGGGTTTGTACTGGCATGGTACCGGCTCCGCCATTAGCGTTGAAAGTGATGGTGTAAGTGGTAGATGATGGTGGTGTTGGAGTTGTACCGTTACTCCATACGGCATACAAAGTTACATTGGCTGGGTCAAAAATTAAAACCGAAGAGGTGGCAAAATATTTACCACTGCCATTAGCAAGAGTGTTCCAACCAGAAAAAACATAACCAGTTTTAACTAAACTTCCAGTATTATTTGAAACAGTTGTTGTACTTAGAGAATAATAAGTATTTGAATTTACTGGAACAGAACCGCCAGTATTACCATTTCCATTATAAGTAATAGTATATTTTAACAATGTAGATCTATTAGCATAAAAAGTTCCACTACCCCCACTTGAACTCTTCCACGTACCACTAGCAATACCATCGGAACCTAAAGTGGCCTTAACATTGATAATATAAGTATCGCCACGATCCCATTTTTCAGTAATCCTATTTCCTGAAGAAAGTGTACCGGTCAACTTATAATTTCCTTCGGCACCCTTTACCGTTCCAGAGTAAGTAGTAGCAGTTTTAGTAAAAACAGTATTATATAAGTAATTAGTGTTTCCAAGAGAAAGTCTGGTGTTCAAACTGGTAGTTAAATTAGCACCGCTGGTGTTTGCCGCTGGGGCAGAAGCGCCGCCAGTAGCTACAGCTGGTTGGGAGGTTCGCGTAGAAGCCAATGCGGTTTGTGCCTGCTCCCAGGTAAATATTCCACTATTATATAAGAACATTATTGTCGTTGTTGGATCATAAGCTCCACCAGCAGAATACGGAGTAGCTGGAGCAGCTGGGGTAGTAGAGGGAGTTTCCTTTAAAAGAACATCCAATAGTTGGGTTTGGGGAGTCTGCTGGAGTGTTGTAAGTGTATTAACAAGTGTAGTAGCTGGCCTGGTTGTTGTTATTGGTTGTTGAGTCTGGGTAGATACAAATGGCGTAGCGGTAGGAACGTCATATATCCATTTTTCACACCTACAATCAGCAATTCCTGGCAAACCAAGATCGCCGTAGTGAGCTGGATCTGCTCCACAGTTCTTAAGAACGACATTGGAAGGCACTCGGCTTGATTGATCATTACCAGTACAGAGAACCTTATTTCCCACATCCCTATAAGTATAATCTCCTGAAAGTTTTAATGATGGATATGTCTCGTCACAAGTACAAAGATGATATAAACCACCCAACATTGAGCTGGTACAATTTTTCAAAACTGAGTTATGGGCTGCTACATAAGTGTTAGTAGAACCATAGCACATCAAACTATTATCTGTATTAAATTGATAACTGGCAGAAGCTTTTTGCACCAAAAAAGGTGCCCCGATTATAAAAATGGAAGCAATTAAAAGAGAGATGATATATTTTTTCATTATTAAATAAGAGTTAGTTTATAAAATCCGACTTTAGATAGTATAACATTCCCTACTGTACATGCAAACGAAACCAGCCGGGTGATTCTTATCACCCGGCTGGTTTCTAACTTTTTATTTTAGCCCTATTATTTCCTAGCTTCGGCAATTTCCTTGGCTACGTTTGGAGGTACAATATCATAATGATCAAACTCCATGTTTACGGACGCTCGGCCTTCAGTCATTGATCGCAAAGTAGTAATATAACCGAACATTTCTGATAATGGAACTTTTGACTTGATGACTTTATTCATTCCTCTTTCACCCATTTCCTCAATCACTCCACGCTTGGAGTTCAAGTGCCCAGCCACGTCTCCCATAAACTTTTCTGGCGTAACTACTTCCACCTTCATAATAGGCTCCAAAATCACTGGTTTTGCCTTTTTGGCAGCCTCCTGGAAAGCTTGTGAAGCGGCTATTTTATAAGCAATTTCGGATGAGTCCACATCGTGATAAGAACCATATGTCAATTCACAAGAGATATCCACCATCTTGTAACCAGCCACCACTCCTCTTTCCATACCCTCAACAATACCCTTCTCAACCGCCGGAATAAATTCTACCGGGATCACTCCTCCCTTGATCGAGTTTATAAATTCAAAACCTTCAGTTCTTGTGACGTTCTTAGGAATCTTGGCTCCTTCCTCTAATTTCTCAAGTGGTTTAATATTTATCTTCACGTGACCATACTGACCCTTACCTCCAGATTGCTTAATATATTTGTGTTCTGCCTCAGCGGTACTGGTAATGGTCTCCTTGTATGCTACTTGTGGCTTACCAACGTTTGCCTCCACATTAAACTCTCTTTTCATACGGTCAACAAGAATTTCCAAATGTAATTCTCCCATTCCCTTGATCACTGTCTCACCAGTTTCAGAATCCGAAACAATTTTAAAAGTTGGATCCTCATCAGACAATTTTTTCAAAGCCATACCCATTCTCTCTTGATCCGCTTTGGTCTTTGGTTCAATTCTTAGGGAAATAACTGGTTCCGGGAAAACAATCTGATCCAAAACAATTGGGTTAGCTTCATCACAGAGAGTATGAGAAGTCTTAGCTTCCTTAATACCCACCGCGGCGGCTATTTCTCCCGCTAACACAATATCCACTTCCTCTCTTTTATCAGCCTGCATTCGCACAATTCTACCCAATCTTTCTTTTCTGCCAGTGGTAGAGTTGTAAATATAAATTCCAGATTTAACTGTTCCAGAGTAAACACGGAAGAAAGTTAGCTGACCGACGAATGGATCATTCTGTAATTTAAAGGCTAAAGCAGCAAATGGCTCCTCATCAGAAGCGTGTCTAAATATTTCCTCCCCAGTCAAAGGATTTATTCCCTTTACCGGTGGAATATCTAACGGAGAAGGTAAGTAATCTATCACCGCATCCAAAGTCAGCTGGATACCCTTATTCTTCAGAGCGGAACCAGTCATAACTGGGACCAAGGTGTTATCAATAGTCGCTTTTCTTAAAATCTTTTTCAAAGTTTCCAAAGGAATTTCCTTACCATCCAAATAATCCGCCATTGCTTTTTCATCTTGCTCCACAATCTTTTCCACTGTCTCAGCGCGATATTTCTTGGCGGCCTCCAAATATTCAGCGGGAATTTCCTTTTCCACAATTTGCTTCCCCATTTCTCCCTCAAAATAATAGGCCTTCATCCTTAATAGATCGATTATGGCTTCAAATTTTTCCTCTTCACCAATCGGAATCTGCATTCGAATAGCATTTTTGGTCAATCTGTTTAAAATTGATTGGTAAGAACGCTCAAAGCTACCGCCCGTTCGGTCTAGTTTGTTAATCAAACAAATTCTTGGCACCTTACCCTCATCAGCATAACGCCAGTTAGTCTCAGACTGTGGCTCCACCCCTGCCACCCCATCAAAAACCACCACCGCACCATCAAGCACACGGAGTGATCTCTTCACTTCAGCCGTAAAATCAATGTGCCCAGGAGTATCAATGATGTTAAACATCATTTTTTTGCTCAGGTCCTTAGGATCTTGATACGATGGATTCCAAAAACAAGTGATGGCCGCAGAGGTAATGGTAATTCCCCTTTCTCTTTCCTGTTCCATCCAGTCCGTGGTGGTATTCCCCTCGTGCACTTCTCCAATCTTGTGTGATTCACCGGTGTAATACAAAATACGCTCAGAAGTAGTTGTCTTACCAGCATCAATGTGAGCAATAATTCCAAAGTTTCGGACTTTTTCTAATGGATATGCACGTGCCATATAATAAATTAATAATTAATTAATAAAAAAATAAACCTCCCTCTCAATTAGTAGGCCTTAGGATACCCTAAAAGTATTCAAAATGCAAACAAAAAACTCCCTCTCGGGAGCTTTTGATTTTAGTCTTACCAAGCGAAGTGGGCAAAAGCCTTGTTGGCCTCAGCCATCTTAAGAGTGTTTTCCTTTTTACGGACAGCTTCACCTTCACCTTTGGAAGCAGCAATGATTTCATCGGCTAGTTTCTTATACATATTAGCACCCTTCTTGCTTCTGGCCGCATCAATAATCCATTTCATAGATAGGGCAGCGCGTCTTTCTGGACGGACTTCTACCGGCACTTGATAGTTAGCACCTCCGACTCTCTTTGACCTGACTTCCACATTTGGAGCGGTATTGGAAAGAGCTAATTCGAAAATCTCCAGTGGATTGGTGCTCTTGGTTCGCTCTTTTATTTCATCAAACATATCATAAACAATCTTACGAGCAAGCGCCTTCTTTCCTTTCTCCATAATATAATTTACAAATTTGCTAACCTTGGCAGACTTATAAACTAAATCGGGTTTTATTTCTGGTTTTGTTTTAAGTTTTCTTCGCATTATATTTAAAAGTTATTTAACAGCTTTGGGCTTCTTGGCACCATATTGACTTCTTCCCTTCATTCTCTTTTCTACTCCACCCGCATCAAGTACGCCGCGCACTACGGTATAACGAAGACCGACGTCTTTTACTCTTCCTCCCCGAAGCATAACTACGGAGTGTTCTTGTAAATTATGACCCATACCTGGGATGTAAGCCGTAACCTCTAGACCATTAGTAAGTCTTACTCTGGCAATTTTACGGATAGCAGAGTTTGGTTTCTTAGGGGTTTTAGTAGTAACCTTGATACAAACACCTCTCTTAAAGGGCGCATTATAATAAGTTGGCCTATTTTCCAAGCTGTTAAAACCTTTTGTTAAAGCAATAGACTTCACCTTTCTAGGTAAAGACTTTCGGTTTTTCTTTATTAATTGATTTATTGTTGGCATATTTGAAACGCCAATATACTACAGTGCGGCCAAAAAAGCAAATAACCAAACCTCTTATGGTTTTGTAATATTATAAATATCCAAAATCTCCTGGGTGCTTAGATTTCGATCATAAACCCTGACTTCATCTATTGTTCCTCGATAAAAATCATGCCCGCCCAAACTAGCTTTATCGGCACAACCAATCTGTCCACGATCAATTCCAGGAATATCTCCAAGCCAAATAGTTTTATCCAAACTTGTCATAAAAGTCTGGGCGGGTTTTGTTCCATTAACATAAATAGAGGGTTCCGTACCATCGTGAACCAAACAAATAAAAACAAAGGGGTCACCTGAGGGTGGAGTGGTAACATTTATCTGCCAGGCTACTTCTTGAGCAGTATTTCTAGACTTTGCCCTTAATCCTTGAGTGGAATTTAGCTCGAGTTGGACATAACTATCCAGATCCGTGTCACCAAACATCATCACTTTTGTATTATCTAGCAAATCAGTTGAGTACAACCAAGTACACCAGGTTCCTGTTTGTGTTTTTACCGAATCTAAAATAGGAACAGGAAAATCAATTCTATTACTCACTCCATCAAAACGAAAAGCGGTATCTGGACCTTTTATACCATTAGTAATAGTTGCCCCATCAATCGTCCCGTCATATCCACCCACTGGATCATCAGCCGTACCATCATCAAAAGACCAGTAAGAAATAAGACCATCAGTGGGTATTCCTCGGCAACTGCCAGTCACCCCAAACAAACTTGACTCACTGCTTATTTTTTCTTCTACCAAATCCGGTTCAATCACACTTAAATCAGTAGTAGTAGCATAAATACCTGCTCCCCAAATACCCGAATCAAGATCGTTGACCGCTAGAGTAATAAAGGCTGGAATAATATTCCAAATATCAGCCAAAGTAAAATATGTGCCGGCCGGACCTTGAGTGGGATCAAAAGCATGAGAAGAATAAGAATAGGTACTGGAGGATATTTTATTATAAACGTCCGAAAGAGTATAACCACCAGCACCAGGAGAGGCCGGGCTTGGTGTAAATGAGCCGGCTAGGACATTAGCGCTTGTAAATAATATTCCCAACAAAATTAAAATATAAATTCTTTTTAACATAAAATTATGGGGTACATTCATAAGTTCCAGTTACACCAAACATTACCGTCCCGGTAGCAATATTTTCTGGTAACAAATTTGTTTCAATATCAGATAAGGTGGTGGTAGCATAAATACCAGCCTCTATAATAGAGGTGGAATTACTTAATTCTTGATAAGTAGGCACCGCAGTAAAAATATCTTCTAAAGAATACATAGTCTCACTACTAGTAGTTACCACTGGGTATAAGGTGTGATCTGAATAAACATAACCCGAATCGGTCAATTTATTATAAATATCTTCAAGGGTATAGTTGGTCGACCCAGGAGCCAGAGCATTATTTATTTCGCCAGCTAGGACAATACCAAATAAAACCAGGGCCAAAACGCATAAACTCAATAAAATTTCTTTAGACCTTTTAATAAGCATGTGTGAATTATAGCATAAATTTCATCATTTCCATAACCACCTGAGAAATTATATTCCCAAAAAAGACAATAAAAATAATTAAAAAATAAAAACCATATTTTTCTAGAACCATCAGATTTCTCTCATATCTATAAGGAACTAAAGTATAAAGGATTTTAGAGCCATCCAACGGTGGAATGGGTATTAAGTTAAAAACCCCCAGGGTAAGGTTCAGGAAAACAATATAAAGTAGTAAGCCAATCACTGACTCAGATAAATTTAGGAAAACGGCGTACCTAATTATCAAAGAAAAGACAATCGCAATAATAAAGTTGGTGACAATACCCGCGATAGATACACAAAACTCCCCCAACCGCCTATTTCGTAAATTATATGGATTGTATGGTACGGGTTTTGCCCACCCAACTATAAAACCCGAATTTGTGATATATAAAATTAAAGGCAAAAAAATTGAACCAAAAAAATCAACATGCTTTAGTGGATTAAGGGTCAGGCGGCCTTCATTTTTAGCCGTTGGGTCACCAAAAGCATACGCGGCCGCCCCGTGCGCCACCTCATGGGCCATAACGGATATAATCAGAATGATAATTTGAAAGAAAAAATTGCTTTCCATGATTATTTTTGTTTAGTTTACAAAATTTATTTACTATGATAGCATAGCACAACTAAGTGAAATTATAAAAATATGCCAAAAGTCTGTGCAATCACAAAAAAGAGTTCAATAATGGGCGGTGGCTACTCAAACGCTACTCGTGCTACTAAATTCAACCCCACCGGAATGGTCCGTAAATATGTAAACCTTCAAAAAAAGAAGGTCTATGTTCCTGAACTTAAAAAATCTTTCAACCTAACTATTTCCACCCGCGCTATCAAAACCATCCAGAAAAATGGTGCCTATGCCACCCTCAAGAAAGCTGGGATTATAAAATAAATCCGCACTAATATTTAAACAAAAATCCCCGCCAGGTAAAACCTGGCGGGGATTTTTTAAATTTTATTTACTAATACCTACCACGTGGCAGTTTCGTAAAGATCTGCAACCTGTTGTGATGTGAGTTTAGTGCTAAATATTATCAACTCATCTATATCACCGTTCCAATGGTTGGCATTAACCCCTTCAGCTACGGAAAAATTGTAGTTAGAATCGCAGTCACCTGTAATATGCCAATGCTTTTTCCACACCCCATCAATATACGTGTCTACCCCCCTGTCAGTGCCCGTTGTAACTGTCAGCATGTGCCAATCCAGATCCGCGTTCATCCCCGCTACGGGAATTAAACTATCAATTTCCCCGTCATTCGGCGCCGAATACACAAAGTTTGTCTGTCCGTCATGATGTAATAAATAAATGTCAGGCACCCCAAGAGAGTTGTTTCCATTCTCATAGTCATAAATTATTACCACAGCACCAACAGCAGCATGTACCTTTACCCAGACTGATATTGTGTAGTCCTGGGATGCTCCATTTAATGCGCTTATGTTGCCTATATCAATATGATCTGAGCTTGCGGCAACAAAACTATATGCGCTCCCCCCCCACAATCCGGTTGTTATGTCTGCGCCATTGTTGGTTCCGTTCAATCCGCCCTTGGCATCTGTCGCATCGCCATTAAAGTGCCACACATTAGTTGCTACACCCCATAGGGGGCTACTAGCCGTAAGCTCATGTATTGGACTTTCTACCCACCCAGCATAAACAGTAATACTAGCAATCACCTCAGTGCTCTCGGTAAATTCATCTCCGGTACCATTGTCTCCTTCATACCAAGCATCAAAAGTATAACCATCTTTAGTTGGAGGGGTTGGTAAGGTAATAGTATCACCAGAGGTAATACCAGTAATAGCCGAGACAGCACTACCTCCTTCACTATCAAAGGTAACGGTAAAGGTATCCGCCGGTAAGTCTCCAATCGCAATCGTCACCCCGTTTTCTACTCGGGTAGCACTCAAAGAAATCTTGTGATTTGCATCTTCAGCTAAGCTATAACCCGTCCCTTCATCAGCCGCATAGACAGTAGGGATTATTGGGTTTAGGAAAGATAGTACTGGGCCAAGCGGATCAACTGGGATAGCGACAAGATAATCAGGGACTAGGGCAGATAAATCAATTAAACCACCAGTGCAAGGAAGGTCAGAAGGAGAAGGGAGTGTACCAGTATCACAGATTTCGGTTAATGATTTGGGAATAGTGGCGGGATAGGCACCAAAATCAATATAATATTGCTGGATAGCATTGTAGATTTGCTTTAGGTTTGACTGACGTTCGGCATTACGGACAGCGGCTAGTTGTCTACCAGGGTTTATAGCCACAATCACAATACCAGCAAGGATAGCAATGAGACCAATGACCAGGAGGACTTCTAGAAGGGTGAAGCCGAGTGATTTAGATTTTTTTAGTGACATTGATTAAATATGTTAATGATTAATAAATATGTTTCTTATTATACTCTGAATTACAAAATACCACAACCCCACTTTTCCACAGTCATACCAAATATTCCTCAGCTCACTGAATTCTAGATTTCTAATATGGTAAAAACAAAAAGTAAAATACGAAATTAATAAATGAACAAACTACTTCAAGATATAGGCGAGAATAGAATGAATATAGTTAGTGAGATAACCATCAATTGATCTGGGAAAAGAAGAAATTAGATTATAAAGCATTTTTAGATTACGGAAATTGATTTCAATAATCATACGAGTATCATAGATCTTCTTTTGAAAGAAAGTAATGACTTTCTTCATATTCTTTCTGGGTTTAGAGAACAAAATTCTTTTGTTTTCTTGGAAGAATTCTTGCTCTAATTTCTCTGAGATATAACCAGCATCAGCGACGAATATTCCATTCAAATCTTTGTTCAATTTCAGAAACATAGCTTTGTCCGAGATATTACCAGATGCAAAGGAAACAGAGAGAATTCTTCTTTCTAAATCAGAGGTTAAATGCAATTTAAGCCCATAAAACATACCTTTTCCGGAATGTCCCCAATTAGCTAAGCCAGACATAGTTTGGTGACGAGAAGCATTTTTGTTTAGACAAACTGGAATATCAGTGGAATCAGTGTGTTTGAGCCAATGACTATTATCACGGTTTTTCTGAAGAATAGTTTTGATGATTAGAAGACAAAGAAAGAGAGAGCGGTTAAGGTTAACGACCAGAGTTTTGTAAGAACATTTTAAATAGCTTTTTAAATCATTCCATAAAGCCTTCTTGGTTTCTTTACCTTGGGTTTGACGGTAGATTCCGAGAGTAATAATTTCAGGTAGAGAGATTTTAAGTTTTCGACCTTTGGTTTTTTCGTATTTGTTTAGATGTAATTTTCGATATATGAACTGGACTTTTTGTTTTAATTCGTTGTATACTGTTAGAGTGAATTTCATCGCAGTGATGAATTAACGAGGATTAAAAGCGACCCCTTGATGGGGTCGCTTTTATTGTAGCATAGGTATTTCGTAATTCAAAGTATTATACCCCCCCTTCATACTGATGGCAAGTTTTTTAAATAACCTCCAAATTATTTCCGTCAGATTTAAATATTATCATCCCCTTATCAGGGGTTTTTAGGATTTGCCCACCCAAATTTGTCAGAGTTTTAATAGCTTCTGGGCTGGGGTGGCCATACTTATTATCTATACTAACAGAAATTACTGAGTAAGCCGGTGACACTGTGCCAACAAACAATTCCGAGCTGGAATTTTTTGATCCATGATGGCCCACTTTTAGCACATCACTATTAAGAAACCGCCCATACTTCCCTACTAAATATTTTTCCACCGCCAAAGGTGAATCCCCAGTCAATAAAAATGAATTTTGACCATAAGTAAGTTTACCAACAATAGAAGCATCATTAGTTTCCCAATTGGCAGTATTATAATTTGGGAAAAGAATATCAAACTCAGTATTGGCACCCAATGTAAGCACCTCAGGTGAAATAATAATTTCTTCTTTAATGTTATTCTCATTAATTAAATTTTCTAATTCTAAATATACAGCCGAGGTGGAAGTAGTGTTACTTCTTATAAATAAATCTACCTCAAATCTTTTTAAAACTTCTATTAAGCCGCCAATATGATCCAGGTCGGCGTGTGTAGCCACCACCACATCAATGGATCTGTCATAAAAAGGCATTACTTTCCCTAACTCTCTAAGTACACTCCCGTTTGCCCCGCCATCCACCAGCATTTGCCGGCCATTTGGTGCTTTAATAAAAATAGCATCACCCTGTCCCACATCAAGAAAGGCCACAGTTAAACTTGTTTCATTATTATAATATATAGAATAAAAAATAAACCCGTTTAAAACTAAAAGAAAAAGTAGAAAATATATTTTTATGTTTTGCTTGATATGATGCATTTGTTATTAAGGGAAGCTTATCAAATTTTAAAATGTCTGGCCGAGACTTCTGAACGAGGAAACCCGAGGACTTTTAAAATTTGATAAGTTTCCCTTTTTGTGAACGACAAATAATAAACATTAATACCATATATATTAACACTGTTAAGATTAAGGGGAAATTTTTTATTGTGATTGAAGCAAAAGGTAGGTGTGAAAAGATATATATTACCTTTAAGATATAAGAAAGTAATAAGGAACAAATAAAAGCCACCGGTATAGCAAAAAAAGTAAAAATAAAAGCTAATACACCTACCAAAAAACCCAGGAACATAACAAACGGGATGACAGGTAAAATTAAAATATTTGTAAATAAGGCAAATACAGAAATTAGTCCCATTTTATAAAACAAAAATGGTAAAACAAATATTTGGGTGGCAACAGTAGAGACAATAAGTTCTCGAAGTTTATATTTTTCAGTTATAAAAGTCATTTTCTTCTCCACTATTGGTGAAACATAAATCAAAGCCAGGGTGGCCAAAAAAGACAATTGAAAAGAAATATCAAAAACCAATATTTTCGGATTTTGAATAAGCATAAAAACACCGGCCAAAATCAAGGCTCGGCTAATATCATATTTTCTTCCTGTTGATTTAGCCAAAAGAACTAATAAGGCCATAATAGACGCCCTCATAACCGTGGCGGTTCCACCGGTCATTATGGCAAATAAAATAATTCCCAGAACACCAAAAGAAAGGGCCATATTTCTTGGGAGGAAGGACAAAGCTACCATAATACTCTCAGCCACAATAGTAATGTTATAACCTGATAAGGCCACAATGTGTGACACCCCTGCTTGCCTAAACTCGGTTTGTAACTCTCCACCTAGAGAATTTTTAGCCCCCAGCAGAAGTCCACTGAGCAAAGCTGACTCCGGTTCTTTAATTACCAAATTTATCCTAGCCATAAAAGCATTTTTAAATGAAAACAATTTTTCTTTAATAAATGAACCGTGACCAGAAGAAACTATCTCCGGATTGGCAAAATTTATTTGATAAAAAATATCCTCCTTGGCTAAAAAACTAATATAATCAAAATCATTTCCCACATCAGTGGTAAAATTTTTGGGTTTTTCTAGTTTCCCCTCCACCTCTATCAAATCACCATATTTAAACTCGGGGAAAAGACCAGCCGTAACTAAAACTTTCCCATCTGTCCTAAAATTTTCTCCAGAAGTAATCAGTGATTCGGCGTCTACCACCAACTGAACACTTTTCTCCTTAATACCTGGCTCATCTGAAATAACTCCCCTTAATATCACTTTCTGTCCCAGATAATTTGTTAGGATATCACCCTCTGACCTAATTTCCTTTATTTCATAGCGTAAAATTCCCAAAGATAGTGAAAAAACAAAAACAGCCAGAAAAACCACCCAGATTTTGGTTTTGGTAATAAATTTACCATAGGCAAAAAAGAAAACAGATAACAGAACAAGAAAAAGAAAAAAAGAAAAACCAATTTTGAAAAATGAGCTTAAAAATATTCCCAAAGTAAAACCAGAAACCAGGCAATAAAAAATACCATTATTACTCATTCTGGCCCCAAGCCCTTATTATCTCCGCTTCGTGCTCTGGGCTCACGGCTTTTTGATATTTCACCCCTCTTACTCCCTTCACTCTTTTCTCACACTCTGCCCAAGTTTTATCAATAGTTAATACTCCATTAATCAAACTTAGATAACTATAAGCTTTGATGTTTTTATTGCTTTTAACCGCTTTTTTTTCTTTATCGTGACCTAAATCCAAAATATTTATGTTATATTTTTGAAGCGTTCCTTTATATAAATCTACTTTTTCTCCAGTGGCAAAACCAGAAGCAATCTCATCACAACGTTCGTTACCGGCCACCCCCACATGCCCACCAACATAATTCCATTTAATTTTCTTATCTTTTATCAAAACCACCAATTTTTCCCATAAATCTTTATTTAAAACCTCCTTTTTTTCTTTGGTTCGCCAATTATTCTTCTGCCAACCATAAATCCAGCCCGTCACCCCATTAATTAAATATTTAGAATCAGTATAAACTATAATCTCTGTTAATTTTGGGGGTAATTTTTCTAATGCCACTATAACACCAGACAATTCCATCCGGTTATTGGTCGTATGTTTCTCAAAACCGCCTAACTCCATTACTTTATCTCCCCAAACGACAACCGCCCCATATCCACCTGGGCCCGGGTTCCCCTTTGAAGCTCCATCACAAAAAATAATTACCTTCTTTTCCATAAAAAGATTATAGCACAATTTCCAAATCTACTATTCTCAACCTTAATTCTGTATACCCCCTAAATGTGGATTTTTCAAAATTAGCTAATAAATTAATTTTATTCCCGGATTTCAATTCCGCTCCAAAATCAGTTGATTTTATAAAAAAACCGATAGCCTTTATACTTTTCCCTCGTGAGTTCTTAAAAGCTAGTTCCAGATGATTAATTTCCTTACCAAACATTTTTACATTTTCTATAACTATTTTTTCAAACAGAAAAAGTGGCTTAGGGTTACCCACACCAAATGGTGCTAATTTCTCTATTAATCTAAAATTTTCATTGTTCACATCATCCAGGCTTATTTTCATATCAGCCACTAATTCTTCTGGGATGAAGCCCCCCTTAATGGTTATTTTTTCATAGGAGATTTGTAATTTTTCTTCCAGTAAATGAACTTTATCTTGAATTACAGAAAATCCACCAGACATTGTATGCCCACCAAATTCTTCAAAGATTCCCGCCTCCACGTTAGTCATCAAATCAATCAAACTAACACTTCCGTCTGACCGGCAGGAGCCTTTTAAAATATTTCCACCATCACGCCCCCAAAGAAATACCGGACAACCATGATCATCTTTTAAGGAATTCGCCACCAAGCCAAGTAATGATGGCTTCCATTCTGGATTACCTATTACCATTACTCGCTTTTTCACCTCACCGTCACTTAATCTTTTATCTAAAATTTTTTTTACCTCTTTTACCATACTGGCCACCACCCCCTTACGCTCATTATTTATTTTATCCAAATGACGAGCTGAAATATCCGCTTCCTCATCCGTTTTAGCAACAAATAATTTAAAAGCGTCCTCCGGATCACCCATTCTAGAAGCGGCATTAATCCTGGGGGAAATAGAGAAACCAATATCATCTTCGGTAATATTTTTTTGCTCTATTTTTAATAAGGATAATAATTTAAGTAAACCAACCCTAGGTGATTTCCTTAGAACCTTCAAACCATAATAGGCTAAGGCCCTATTTTCACCAACCAAAGGCACCATATCAGACAGGGTGGCAATTCCCACCATATCCAGTAACCATTTCTCCCAACCATCTTTTATATCAAATTTTCTTTTTTTTATTAACGCTTGAATCAACCTAAAAACTACTCCCGCGCCACAGAGATTTTTAAAAGGATATTTGCAATCTATCTGTTTTGGATCCAAAACCGCCACAGCTCTAGGTAATTTTTCTTTAAGCTCACCCGAACAATTTTTATCAGAATAAAATTTGACGGGTAAATGATGATCCGTAATAATCAAATCTATTTCGTTTTTATTAATTTTCTCCGCCTCCGCTAAATCTGCAATTCCGCAATCTACCGTAATAATTAATTTGACTTTATCTTTTTTAAATTGATTGATTGCTTCTACATTTAAACCAAAACCTTCATCATGCCGGTGTGGAATATAATTAGTAAAGTTTTTATGACTAATTTTTTCAAAAAAATCATGTAGAATTACCCCACCAGGAATACCGTCAGCATCATAATCGCTAAAAATTACAATTTTTTCTTTTTTATCTATTGCTTCAAGTATCCTTTCCACCGCTTTCTCCATACCCTTCATTAAAAAAGGATCTGCTAAATCTTTTTCATAGTCTGGCGCCAAAAAAGCCTCCGCCTCCACTTTATTTTTTATCCCCCGATTATAAAAAAGAATCTTTAATAACTCTGGATAGCCAGTAAGTTCCTCCAACTTTTTTTCCTCTCGCATTTTTACCTTATACTTTAACACCAGATGATTATACCAAAATTTCATGCTAAAATACTCCTATGAAAAATGATTGTATATTTTGTAAAATAATTAATAAAGAGATTCCGGGGGAAATTTTGTTTGAAAATGACAAGCTTATTATATTACAGGACATAAAACCTTCAGCCCCTTTTCACCATCTAATAATTCCCAAGGAGCATATCCAGTCGGTGGCTCACCTAACAGAAGAAAATAAAAATATTGTTTGTGATTTATTTTGGGCCGCTAAAAATGATGCAGAAAAAGCCGGCCTAAAAGGCTACAAAACAATATTTAATGTTGGCCGCGATGGCGGTCAGCTTATTGGCCACCTGCATTTACACCTAATGGGCGGCTGGGTTAAATAATATCTTCTATTTGATAATATTTATTTAGTAAAACCTTTTTTAAATTTACTTTTTCTATTTTTTTATTTTTACTATCTACCTCCACCTCTAAGAGGCCACCTTGCATAGTTTTCTCTGAAAAATATTGATCAAAAATAAAATTACCAAGGCTGTATATAATGTAGGAGTTATTATATTTTTCTAAGGACCCCACCACATGTGAATGGTGCCCAATAACCAAATCAGCCCCAGAATCAACTGCTAACTCTGAAATCCTTCTCTGATACCCGTTTGGCAAATCAGCATACTCTTCCCCAAAATGAAAGGAGGTTATTACTAAATCCGCTCTCATTTTTGCTTTTAAAACACCCTCTTTAATTTGTTCCTCAGAAATCACCGCTATCCCAGGAAAAGTAGAATCTTTTGTCACCATCCCCTCTTTAAATTCACTAAATGCTAAAAAAGCCAACGTAACTCCTTCTAAGTTGATAATCTTTTCTTTATAAGCCTCTGTTCCAGTAAACCCTCCCCCAATATAGTCAATTTTAATCTCGGATATTGATTTTAGGGTATCAATAAATGCTACCCCACCCCAATTATAAATATGATTATTAGCAATGGACAAAATATCAAAACCAACATCTTTTAAAACTTCTGCAACTTTAGGTTCAAATCTAAAGGAATATACTCCTCCACCATCAACACCACCATTAGAAATAGGCCCTTCAAGATTACCGACCAAAATATCATACTTTTGTAACCTATCACTCACTTTAGAAAATAATTCACCATAATCACCAAAAAAATTTTTATTAACTGAGCTTTTTACTCCTCGATCAAGCATAATATCCCCCACAAAAGCTAAACTAACATTCTTTTTCTCTAAAATAATAGAATTTTCAAAAACACTGGCTGTTTTAAAAACTTTTATTTTATTAAAGAAAACATCTCCAAAATTATAAATTTGATTGGCTGAAAAAAATATAAAAACAAAAATACCTAAACCCCAGATAATCTGTTTTTGTGGGCTAGTCGACATTCTTTAGTAATTCAGAAAATTTATCCGCTCTTAAACTTTCATGACCAACAAGAAGGCCCTGAACCTCACCTAAAACAATAATCTCTTTAGCATTTTTAGCTCCTACGGCTCCACCATAGAGGATTTTTGTAACAATAGCTGCTTTTTTATCATATATATCCGCCAAAACTTTTTTAATAAATAGGGAAATTTCATGAATATCCGAAGGCTTCATAGCCTCTTCCTCACTTTTACCAATAGCCCAGATTGGCTCATAGGCAATTATCAGCTTAGCTAGAAATTTTTTCGGTAATTTTCCTAATGAATTTATTATTTGCTGACGAATAAAATGTAAATATTCCCCATGAACATCTCTTTCTTTTTCACCGACACAAAGAATCGGCTTCAAGCCCGCCTTAATGGCTGAAGCCAACTTTTTTGAAACCATCTCGTCTGTCTCCCCTAATTCCCTTCTCTCAGAGTGCCCAAGGATCACATAACCCTCTCCCTTAAGCATTTTAGAACTTATCTCTCCGGTAAATGGGCCACTCTCCTCCCAAAACATATCCTGCGCTCCTAAAATGATTTTCGAATCATTTATTTTTTCTAAATCTGACAAATAAACAAAGGGGGGGCAAACTACTACTTCAGTATTTTTTAACATTTTTACTGTTTTCTTAGTTCCCAAAAATATTTCCCTAGCTTCCTCAGCAGTTTTTGGGTTCATCTTCCAGTTAGCCACCACTAATATTTTATTTTTCTTCATGATAGGAATTATAACATGAACCAGTTATTTTTTATTAAACCAAAACTAACATTAATTTTTTAGGCAGCGAATAGATAACCCATAGGTATTATCATTTGTTCCCCTCCATATGGTGGTCCAGCCTGAATATAACCAACGTTCCCATGCCAAACCTGAATATAAGGTCGAGGACCACCAACCAGCATAACTACCACTAAACATAAATGAGCCATCTGTATAACGGAGACCACTTATTAACCCGTTAAATCCTGACCCAGACTTCAGGGTGGTACCTTCATTTGTACCCCTCCAAGCGGTAGTAATAACGGAGACGTAAGGAAAATCACTTTCACATGTCCCCGAGGTACAAACTGCCCGCTCTAGGGTGGTAAATTCCTCGTCTGTCGGAATATGCCAACCCGCTGGGCAAATACCAGTAGCTCCAGGAGTTGTTCCACCACACATCGCTTGATCCCACTGATAAAAACCTCCGTAAGTAGTGCAGTTAGATTCATTATTATCATAACAATATTTTTCTATTGAAGAACAACTTGTTCCTTGATTACTAGTTCCGGCCACTCTCACGCCCACATTTAAATTTTGTTGCATCCAACACTGCTCACCAATAGAAACTATCGAATATATTTTTGAATCCCTACTATCTGTAAGAGACGAAAGTCCCCCACAAGGGTCAGCCGTCCACCCAGCATGAACCGTAATATTAGCGATCACTTCAGTACTCTCAGTAAATTCATCCCCCGTACCATTGTCTCCCACATACCAAGCGTCAAAGGTATAATCTTCTTTTGTTGGTTCTGCTGGTAAAGTAATAGTGTCTCCGGAAGTGATGTTTGTTATAGCAGAGACGGCACTTCCTCCTTCACTATCAAAGGTAACAGTGAAGGTACCTACCTCCCCACCACTTACTGTACTTGTTCCAATAGCTGCTGAATTCTACTCTGAAATGCAACATTAGGTCGTAAAACATAAATCCGCTTGGTATGCTAGGAGTGTTAACAGCCTAACAACCAAACGGACATATGCATACACATATTAGCAGAGATGACAGAATTGTCATCGCCGACGGTTTACGTCGGCAAGAAACTTTGTCGTTCATTGCTGGTCGAATACGCAAAGACAAAGGATCAATATCAAGAGAGATTAAAAGAAACGGTGGTAATCACGGAGAATATTTTGCCCCCTCGGCTAATAGACTAGCTAGGGAAAGAAGGGAAAAATCCAAACAGAAGTATCGTCTGATTGAAAACAATCGTGAGTTGAGTAAAAAGATTGAAGAGAAATTAGAACCACTAATTTCACCAGAAGTAATTGCTCATGAATTTGGAATTCATCATCAAACAATTTACTCTTGGCTCTACCGAACGAGAACAGATTTACTACTACAGTTACCACAACAAGGCCGTAAGAGGCGAAAATATGGCTCATACAGAGAGATTAATGTCGGTTGGACCAAGACAGCCAAGTCCATACATGAACGAGCAGAACGTGATTTGAATTGGGAGGGAGATACAGTCAGAGGTAAGACCAAATCTAAATTACTAACCCATGTGGAGAGGAAAAGTTTGTATTTAATCGCTGATTTACTACCTGACGGAACAGCTGATGCTGTTCAAGAAAAAATGAGCCAATCAAATATTAAAGGGACGATCACCTATGATCGTGGTTCAGAATTCTCTTTATGGAAAATGATTGAAAAAGATACTGGAGCCTCCGTATATTTCGCTGATACCTACCAACCACAACAGCGTGGCAAAAACGAAAATACCAACGGACGATTACGCCGTGTCTACCCAAAAGGTTTTGACTTTGCTACTATTAGTCAAAGAGACTTAAACAAAGTGGTGTGGAAAATGAACCACACACCAAGAAAAACTCTTTCCTGGCAAACGCCCAGTGAGGTTTATGAGAGGTGTTGCAATTCAAGTTAGAATTCTAGCACCACTTACTGTACTTGTTCCAATAGCTATTACTTGACTAAGTTCAGGCTGAGAGGCCACAATAATAATCCTATCACCCACAGGGTCTCTCATAATTTTATAGCCCGTCCCATTTGTAGTATCAGAGCCTGCAGGATCCTTTGGTATAGCCACCAAATATATGGGGACAAGGGAAGAAAGATCAACTAAGGAATACGTCTCACAATTAATACCATGAGAACCGGCCTGCCCAGATCCCGTATCACAAATTTCAGTCAGAGAAAGTGGAATTGTGTCTGGATAAGTAGAACGGTCTATATAATATTGCTCAGCTGAACTTTTTATCTGCTTTATATCATGTCTACGTTCAGTATTACGGGTAACAGCAAGTTGTCTACCAGGGTTAATGGCCACAATCACGATGCCGGCGAGGATAGCAATGATTCCAATGACTAGGAGAACCTCTAAAAGTGTAAATCCTTTTTTCTTCACATGGAGAATTATAGCATAAAATATTTACTCCACCTCTTTAAAACTAATAGTGTGATATCCGCCAGCTGGCCCACTAACAAAATTCAAGCTGGCCAAACCAACCTCATAATCAATAACCACACTACCAGTTGTTGTTACTTTTTCCGCCATAACTTCTTTGGCGCTTGAATTTCCACCAAAACTTATCGTACCGTGGGGCGCAGAGAGAACCACTGAACCAGCATTACCTTTGGCTGATATAGCATTTTTTCCAGAACAATATGAACTTTTAGGGCAATCACTGGTGACCAAAAGCATTACATAACTTCCCGTTATACCAGTACTCATAATCTGACTGCCACCAGAAAATTCAGTATACTTATCTACAATAATAACTCCACTTTTATTACCATAAGTGCTAGTAGCTAATATAATTTTAGCCTGCGTATTATTAAATGATAAAACTCCCTCAACCCAAATAGTCCCCGTCATAGTTACAGTATTTTTTATATTAAAATTACCCGTAATTTTAACCGGGCCAAGAGCTACTGGATCATTGGGACTATAATCACCATTGATAATATCTCCGGCCTCAGCCTCTTCTTTCCATTCAGATATTTGATCATCTGAAATCGGCATACTAACTGGTTCAGGGTCGGCAAAGGAAGTATTACAGTCTTTATTGTTTCCTGAGCCAACTTGGCATTTTAAATTTCCTTCAACGGTAGAATCAAATACGTTATGAGCATGAGCATCACCAACACCATTTATGCCCACCTTTACACCCGAAATGGCCCCGGTAGTACTAGCGGAAATAACTGAACCAGTCACTGTCCCCCCCGTAATTGACCCGTTAGAGTATATATTTCCATTTACCTGTGAATTTCCACTTAGATAAAAGCCACCTTCTCCTACTTGCACACCATAAAAGAAAGATACCCCCGTTCCCTTAATAATTTTCATCTCTACTTTTCTAATATAATCTAAATAATTTGAAACAGCGGTAATAGTTTTACCATCAATAGTGTCAAATATATTGGTCGTAGCTGTAAATTCTTCAAAAGACAAGGTTTCCTCGGCTGAAATATGTAAATTATTCTTTACTCGATATAAAGCATCTGCTACTCCTGAATCAGACAATAGAAGGCTTTGTTTTGATTTTAAAAGGTCAGCGGCAACTTTTATATTTCTAAAAATTGGGTTAACAACTCCAAAAATAACAATCAGAGAAATACTCATAAACAAAATAACCATCACCAGCATCACCTGACCCTGTTTTTTATTTGTTAAATATTTTTTTGTATTTTTAAATAACATTTTTAATTATCAACCCGAAGTTTAGTTGAGGAATAAAACCTTTCATTCTTTTGATGCTTACCGGAGCCGGCCGTCAAATCCATCTCTATTCTAATTAGATTTTGGTTTGTAGACGTGGCCAAATCAAAAAATAAAGAATTAGCAACAACATCATCGGTAGTAAGGGGACCTAAATAAATATCATTTTCAGCTAATTTTATTACACCCAAATCTAAATAAAATTTAATTGTTTTTGGACTTCCCCTCTGGTCAAAAGTGTTGATTTTTAAACTTCCCGTAGAGGTTCCCATAACACTACCCACTGTATCAATACTACTAGCGTTCCTAATCTCTCTAGATATTATTTCTAAAGTAGATATTGCTCCACGGCTAAGTGAATTTAAAGGAGCAACTTGTCTATTGGTTTCTAAAATTAACAATATTAAAGACACCATAACTGAACTCATCACCACAAAAATGGCAATATAAATAAGGGCTTCAACTAACGTGTATCCTTTTTTTGAATTAGAAATATTAATCATTTGATTTAAAAATATATGAGGAAATTGACTTGGTGGTAGTACTGGCGCCACTAGGCCAAGAGATCTGTACAGTTACCTTTCTAGTATTAACATCTAAAACTCCGCCGGTTAAAACAATATCATCATTAGAATCCCTATTCACTTCTTCTAAAACGAAGCTTCTCTCAAATTTTTGATCGATATAACTTTTTGTGGTGGTAGACAGCCAGGCTTGCCCATCCCAAAATAAATAATAGTCAGTATTAATTGCTCCCAAATTATCCCAATCATTAGCTAAATAATTAACAACTTCCACCCCTTCCTCAGCCAAATAAGCGGCTTTAATACTATTAAGATTAATATTGGAAGTTTTTAAATAAACTAAATTAGCATTAATCAAAACAACAGAAAGAAATAGGACAACTGCCGAAGCAATAATTACCTCAATCAAGCTCATGCCCTTTTTTTGTTTTATTAAAATAAGCATTTTATTTATATTCTACAACCCCAGTATTATAAATTTGTATTATTTTAGGAACTGCAGAACCATCCTTCAAGGAAAAACCAATCGTTCCACTAGCACTAGCATAACCATTTAGCCGATCAAAAGTTATTTGATTTAGACCCCCACCCACCAAATTTATATCAGAAATATTTACCCGCCCATTTAAATTATAAACTTGATCAGTCGTGCTGGCAGAATAAGCCTCCCCTTTAAATAAAATTACCGTTGAGGTTGCAAAGTAAACCCCATATTTATAGCCAGATTTAGAATTAATCGATAGAGATTTTGCTTGATCAATAAGTGATGCAACAGAAACATAATCACTATCTAGAGCTTGAATTTTTATTAAATTTAAAAAGGAATTAATAACAAATAATAAAATTATACCCGTGACAGCTATCACTACCAGGATTTCAGTTAGCGTATAGCCATTTTTCATTACGTTTATCCTCATAATTAAATATTCTCCATCACTGAGTAAATTGGAGTAATCATAGAAAGAGCAAAAAAACCAACCGCAATACCAATCACCACCATCAGGACCGGCTCAATGATAGTTGAAAGGTCTTTTGTTCTTTCTTCAACATCAGTCTCGTAAAAGACTGCTACCTCCAAAAGCATCGAGGCTATATTTCCGGTTTCCTCGCCTACCCCCATCATCTCTCCTAAAAATGTCGGATACAATTCCTGATTTTTTATGAAAATACTAGAAACCGTCTCCCCTTTTTCCACGGCCTTGACCGCTTCCTCTAAAACCTGTCTGTAATAATAATTACTAACCATTTCCTTTGTAATATCAATTGATTGGGATACTGGCACCCCCGCAAAAAGAAGGGAGGATAATGTCCTGGCCACCCTAGCGGTGTTGGCCTCCTTAATTAAATCCCCAATTAGTGGTAATTTAATAACCTGACGATCATAAAGTCTCTTCCCCATCACCGTTCTCAAAAAATAATAAATACCCAAAATAAAGACCAAAACAATTATAATTGCATAATACCAATAGATAGTCAGAAAATCACTCAGGGTAATGATGACTTTAGTACTAAAAGGCAATTCTGTATTTAATTCTTTAAAAGTCTCAGTAATACCAGGCACTACAAAAATAAACATAATAATACCAACAGCAATCATCACTATAATAATTACCGAGGGATAAATCATAGCTCCCCGAATTTTTTTCTGTAGGTGATATGTTTTTTCCATCTGAAGACCAATATTACTAAGCGCATTAGCCAAACCACCACTCTCCTCACCCGCCTTAGTCATAGAAACAAAAAGATTGGAAAATATGCTGGGATAATTTTTTAAGGCCTCACTCAAGGTTTTACCCTTTTTAATTTCCAGATTAATTCCCTCAACCACGTTCTTAAACCGTGCTCCTTTACTTTGTCTTTCAATTACTGACAAGGCCCGACTCAGGGATAAACCAGCTTTGGTCATAGCCGAAAGATTTTTGGCAAAATTAATTTTCTGTTCTATTGAGATACTAAATAAAAAACCAAACATTTTAAAAAAATAATTTTGAAGCCGGGATTTGCCTAATTCCTCGGCGGAAACTAACAAATTACCGTCAGCCTTTAACTCATTATATAAACTAAATTTACTTTGGGATTCAGTTACCCCCTCAAATCTTTGCCCGCTACTTTTTATGGCTTTATATTTAAAACGCATATAAATTATCTCCTTATTCTGATACCACACGCAAAACTTCTTCAATAGTTGTTACCCCCTGAACCGCTTTAAATATACCGTCCTCTATCATACTCAGCATTCCTTCCTTTTTTGCTTGTTCGTTTATAATATTGTCAGACTTACCAGAAATGACTAGCTCTTTAATTGTCTCAGACATTTTAAGCACCTCGCAAATACAAACACGCCCACTAAAACCATCCTTAGTTTCAAAAGACTCTTTGGGCCTGTAAAACGGTATGGTTTCAATCGTATCCTTTTCACTAATAATTTTCTCTTTTTTTAAATAACCAAGCACTCTCCCTAAATCAACACTTTTGGTCAGAGAAGCTATTTCTGTTTTAGACAAAAAATATTTTTCCTTATTTTTATTTAGCTTTCTAATCAGGCGTTGAGCAATAATAACCTTAATTGTTGAAACAATTAAAAATGGCTCTATTTTCATATCAATCAGCCTGGGCATAGCTCCCGCAGCCGAATTTGTATGTAGAGTGGATAGAACCAAATGCCCAGTCAGAGCAGCGTTGATAGCCAGTGAAGCGGTTTCATTATCTCTAATCTCCCCCACCATCACAATATCTGGATCCTGACGAACAAGAGACCGTAAACCATTAGCAAAAGTAAAACCAATTTCTGGTTTAACCTGAGTTTGGTTTATCCGATCCATCTGGTATTCTACTGGATCCTCAATGGTAGAAATATTAACATTAGGAGTGTTTAAAATATCTAGCAAAGTATACAGGGTAGTGGTTTTACCAGAACCAGTAGGACCAGTGGTCAAAATCATACCTGTTGTTTGTTTGATGGCCTCATGCAAAGCTTCAAGCGCCTCACCATGAAAACCCATTGATTCAAGGGTAAAACCCGAAACATTTTCCCGGAGCAACCTCATCACCGCTTTCTCTCCAAAATATGTTGGCAAAATAGAAACACGAAAGGATACTCCCTCGTCATTTACTTCTATTTTAAATCGCCCGTCCTGTGGTAACCTTTTTTCGTCTAATTTTAAATTAGCTAAAACTTTTATTCTAGCGATAATACTGTTTGCTACACTCTTAGGCAATACCATAGCATCATGAAGGATACCGTCTATTCTATAACGAACCAAAAGCTCATTTTCTAAAATTTCAATATGGATATCTGAAGCATTCTGCAATATAGCATGTTTAAGAAGAGTATCCAGGATGCGAATTACGGGTAAATCCTCTGCTAATTTTTTTAAGTCCTCACCAACATTATTTCCGCCACGACCTTCAATCAAATTATTTAAAGCGGCAGCATCTTTTTGAATAATATCTCCAAATTCAGCCTTCAAACTTTTTTGATACTGTAACAGTGCGTCCTTAATAGAATCACTGTCTGTCAAACGAGGTAAAATACGAAAACCAACTTTCTTTTTAATAAATTCAATGGAAGATAAATCTTTAGTGTCAAGCATCGCCACCTCCAAAGTGTCCCCATCTTTCTTAAAAGCAATGGCATTATTTTTTCTAGCTACCGGTTCAGGAATAAGAGCTAACACATTTGGATCAATTTTTTGGCCCCTTAAGCTTACAAAAGGAATCCCCAAAACATAAGCTTCCGCTCGGTGAAAATCATTCTCACTAATCTTGCCATTATTAATCAGGACATGACCAGCGGTCAATTTATTTTTACTTTTGGCCGCCTCAGCCACTGCCCCCTCATAATCTGCCTCAGTAATCAAACCCGAGTCAAGTAAAAATTCCTTTAATTGATTTTCCTGAACGATCATTTGCTATAATTATACCTCAAATTATCTTGCAGGGCAAAGAAAAAGCCTCCCGATGACCATCGGGAGGCTTTTTCAAATATCTCTTATATTTCCCTTATACTTCCCCCTGTCCGCACTACAGTTGTGGTGGCAGTATTTTGACAATCATTAAATATTGATGGATTAGTAGTAGAAGCAATAGACACGCTGATCGTTTTCAAACCAATAGTAGTTAATATAGTGTCTAATCTATTATCTGTTGCATCAACATCAGAAACTTCTACCGCGCCTTCTGTCCCGTTCTGAACATACCACTTCTTAATCTTATCAGTTATCAATGACCCATCAGGGGAAATAACATCCCACCCAGTACTAGTATTGATATTTACAGCGTTAGGATTGTAAACCGGATTCATAACAACAGAACAATTCAGACTTCCTCCCGAGGGGCTTGGTGAAGGACAAGCTGGACAATTTATACCCCCACAATCAGGTTTAGTTTCACCATTATTTAATATTCCATCGGAACAGGTTTCTAGGGTGTGCCCACCACCACCGCCACCACTACCACTACCACCCCCACTATTTACCGTGCCTGAACAAGCAACAGTTACATTTTCCGCGCCAGAGGTAACAACAACGGTTCCAAGTTTCGGATTAGGAGTTGGGTTAGGATAGACACCAGATACCACAGCGGTAGTTTTTCCATCAACAAATCCTGTTCCGGTCCAAGCATAGGTATAAGTACCTGTCCCCCCAGTAGCCACTGCTGTCCAGGTAACTGTTTGCCCTAGTGGAGCAGTTGGTGGGTTAACCGAACAGGTGACTAATAATGCAGAAGGCGTAGGACAATTAACTGAAGTACTAAAGGGACTAGACCAACCACTACCTCCATCAAGCCAACCCCTATAATAATAGGTTGTATTTGCACTAAGAGCGTTATCTAAATAGGTATTTCCCATAGCTGACGTTAAAAGAAGACTAAAACGATAAATACTCTTTTCAAGATTTGCGATACTGGTAGCACTTTGAAGCCAATACCTCGTAGCGCCAGCAGGAGTGAACACCACATTGGCAGAGGTTGCACTATTACAGGAAGCGGTTAAAACGGGTGCCGGCCCAACAGTAAACTCGAAATATTTGACTGTATCCGCAAACGCGGCTGTTGACCACTGATTCGTAGCAGCAAAATAGATACGATAAGTTCCCGGCTCTTGAGGCGCAATATAATTAAAAGAAAAGGTTGGGTACACACTATATTGGGTTGTGCCATAGGTATTTTTAAAACCGGTTGATACTGTATTTATTTTAGTCCCCTGTACAAGAACAGGATTATGTCCTAAATCCTCATACCAATTTGTTCTCGTGCTCGAACCCCAATTACTAAGTATATTACTAGCCATCATTGTAATATTATATCCAAAACTATTACCACAGACCATTGCGCTAACGGTTCCGGCCAAACGAAAATTTTCACCGGGAGTAAAATAAAACTTCGACGGGGAAGACATTGAGATTACCACAGAAGGATTTGACCTATTGGTTGTTCCATAACTTGCTTCCACTTTATTTGTGACCATTCCCAAGCCTAAAATTATCAAGGCAATAGAAATTACAACACCCTTTCTTTTTCTTAGCACTAATAAAACTATTCCAACAATAATTAAAATTAACACCAATAAACTAATATAAATAATATTTCTCATTTTCTGATCTACAGCTAAGGGTTCATCTTTAATTTGATCAATATTTTCAGCTGATAATGTGGTCTTATATTCGGTTATTACTTTACCATTTTTAGAGACCAAAATTTCTACCTTAAAAGCTCTAGCCTCCTTATTTAGGACCAAATTAATATCTCTTGAACCCAAAGTTACAAAGATTGTCTTATCTGAGTACTTACCAACTAATTCATCTTTTTCATTAAACAATTTTAAGGAAAAATCGGAAGGGGTGGCGGTAGCTGAAACTAAATTAGTAATATCATAAGGCGCTCCGGTATAATCAATTTTAACATTTACCTTTTCCCCACTTTTTGCTGCCACCTTATCTATAGTTACATTGTGTATATTCACCACCTCACCATAAACAATATACCTAAATTTAATAGGGCTAATTCTATTAACACCACTGGCATCTACAATTGCTATTTCTCCAGCATAAACTTTCGGAGTATAATCAAAAGTAGGTAAATCAAAATTAAAGTCAAGTTTACCTTTAGCATTAAGAGAAAATTCCTCTTCTGAATAAACCATCAATGGTTTACTTGCATAATTCATCTCATAAATAGAAATTCGGGGAGTTAAGTTTAATATATCCTTAATTGATTCATTATTAGCCGTCATCTTTAATGTTACCTTTTCACCCCCATAAACCATCGGCCCCTCATTTAATCCAAAAGCTTCTCCATTAACAATAATTGAGGCATAATTTATTAAAACCGGAGCAATTCCAGAATCAGAAATATTCACCTTTGTATCTCCCCACCCTAATGGTATACCGCTACCAGAAAAAGCTCGGATTTCGATTCCTAATTGTTTACCGAAGGTATAGGCATTGGAGGATAGGGGTAATGGATATTCAAAATAAACCTTTTTTGTTTCACTACTATTTAAGAAAACAGAGCCTAAAATTTTATTATCAAACGCATTTTTATAAAGAGAGTCAGCCATCAAATCACCAACAAGGGTGGCCTGATAACTCAAATTGGAAACTGAAATATCCTTAGAATTTATTAGAGTAAAATAACCTTTAACCGTATCACCAGCCTTGTAGTCATTTTTCTCTAAAATCACATCTGTAACAAAAACCTCTGGCAAAGAATTTAATACCTCCATTTCTTCGGGGGTGGCGTCACGTCCACTTTGAGCCGAAACAACCGCTACTTGAGCTAACGAAATAATAGCAATCAGAGAAAGTGCTAGTAAGGAGATTTTTTTAAAATATGACATATTTATAAAATTAATTAATAAACATTAATAAAAAATTAGTAAGTTAAATTACCGACCATTAAATTATACCACACTAGAGCTTGACAACAAAGCCAGATTTGCTATACTTGTTAGGTAAGGTTTCAGTTCGCCCAGCAGGCGGACTTTTTATTAAAATAAGTCGTAAATATATTTAATTTTAAAAGTCCTCGGGTTTCCGTATGAGTACATATACGGCCAGACATTTTAAAATCAAACATATTTACTCATAACAATAAACAATAACATGGTAGATTTAAAAGTATTAAATGCGGTTTTAGAACAATTAGAGCAAGAAAGAGGCGTCCCCAAAGACAAGATGCTAGAGGCTATTGGTATGTCCCTCGCTACTGCTTATAAGAAAGAATATGGTAAAAGAGGCCAGATAATCCGCGCTAAATTTGATATAAACTCTGGTAAGACTGAATTTGAACAAGTAAAAGTGGTGGTGGAAAAAGATAAAGTAATAATGCGCGAGGAAGGTGAAATGGTAGAAAATAAAAAAGGTGGTTATGGTCACAAAGTAGCCAACAAAGCGAGCGATGTAGAGGAGACTGAGGGTGAATTAGTTTATTTCAATCCCGAACATCATATCTTCCTAGAAGACGCCAAAAAAATTAAGAAAGGAATCAATGCTGGTGATGAAATGATCTTCCCACTAGAGGCAAAAGAAGACTTTAGTAGAATTGCGGCCCAAACTGCTAAACAGGTTATCATCCAAAAGCTCCGCGAGGCGGAAAAAGTTTCTGTCCTGGGTGAATATGGTAAAAAAGAAGGTGAAATTGTTACTGGTTCTGTTCAGAGAATGGAACGCGGTAATATCTTTATTGATATGGGCCGGGCTACCGCTATCCTTCCTTTTGAGGAACAAATTCCTGGTGAAAAATACAAACAAGGTGAACGTGTTCGCGCCTATTTATACCGAGTGGAGGAAACACCAAAAGGTATCTTCCTGAAACTTTCCCGTTCTCATCCAAAATTCTTGGAGGAGCTATTCAAACAAGAAGCACCAGAAGTATCCAACGGCACCGTGGTGATGAAAGCCATTGCTCGTGAAGCGGGTTCTCGTTCAAAAGTGGCCGTCCAATCTACTGATTCTCATATTGATCCGGTTGGTTCTCTAGTAGGTCAGCGTGGTGTGCGTGTGGCCACCGTTATGAGTGAACTTGGAGGTGAAAAGATAGACATTATAGAGTGGTCAGATGATCAAAAAAGATTTATTGAAGATGCTCTTTCTCCCGCCAAAGTCCTTTCAATTGAAACAAATGACGTAGAGAAAAAGGCCACCGTAGAAGTCTCCCCTGATCAACAGAGTTTAGCAATTGGTAAGGGTGGACAAAACGTCCGCCTCGCCGCCAAGCTCACTGGTTGGAAAATTGATATAAAATCCACCGCGGCTCCAGTAATAGAAGACACCTCCGCCCCAATCGAAGAATAAAAATAAAGAATAATAGCTGGTCCAAAGGACCAGCTATTATTTTACTTGTGAAAAACAGCAAAATCGGCTATAGTAGCCTTCATTATTAGTTTATTAATTATTAAGTAATTTTAATATGAATTCATACATTTGGTTCGCATTAATCGCCTCTCTTATCGCTATTATTTATGGTTTATTTTTAGCTCGAACAATTTTACAAAAAAGTGCTGGTAATGACAAAATGAAGGCTATTGCTCAAGCAATTCAGGAAGGGGCATCGGCTTATTTAAATAAACAATACAAAACTATTGCAATGATTGCGGTGGTTCTCTTCCTTGTTATTGGTTTCATTCCAAAACTTGGTTGGACCATGGCTATTGGCTTCGTGGTTGGAGCTTTTCTCTCTGCTCTTGCCGGCTATATCGGTATGAACGTCTCTGTCCGCGCCAATGTCCGAACAACTGAAGCCGCCAAAAGTGGTTTAAAAGCCGCTCTAGATTTAGCTTTCAAAGGTGGCTCCGTCACTGGTCTATTAGTGGTTGGTCTTGCTCTTCTTGGCGTCACCGCTTTTTATGCTATCACCAAGGATATCACTGCTCTTGTTGGTCTTGGTTTTGGTGCCTCACTTATTTCTGTTTTTGCTAGACTTGGTGGTGGTATCTTTACCAAAGCCGCTGATGTGGGTGCTGACCTGGTAGGAAAAGTAGAAGCCGGAATTCCTGAGGATGATCCTAGAAACCCAGCCGTGATTGCGGACAACGTAGGAGACAATGTGGGAGATTGTGCGGGTATGGCGGCTGACTTATTTGAAACTTATGCCGTCACCTCAGTGGCTACCATGCTTTTAGGTTCACTATTATTTGCCGGTTTTGAAGGAGCGGTTTTGTATCCCCTGGCTATTGGTGGTATTGCTATTTTTGCTTCCATCATTGGTACCTGGTTTGTAAAACTTAGCGCCAATAATAATATTATGGGCGCATTATATAAAGGACTCATTATGGCTGGTATTCTTTCCGCTATAACTTTCTACCCAATCACCAAAATGCTTATGACTGGTAATGGAAAATATTCAGTGATGGATTTATTTATCTGTTCATTAGTTGGTCTAGCCGTCACTGGTGCCTTGGTGGTAATTACTGAATACTTTACCTCTACAAAATACGCCCCTGTAAAATCCATCGCTCAAGCTTCTGTTTCTGGACATGGTACAAACGTTATTCAAGGTTTGGCTATTTCCATGAAGGCAACTGCTTGGCCCCTTCTGACAATTGTTCTAGGAATTTTAATTACTTATCATTTTGGTGGACTTTATGGAATCGCCGTAGCCGCCATGTCTATGCTTTCTATGACTGGTATTATTGTAGCGATTGATGCTTATGGTCCTATCACTGATAATGCTGGTGGTATTGCCGAAATGTCTGGCTTACCAAAAGAAGTTCGCGACGTCACTGATCCACTTGATGCTGTTGGTAACACCACAAAGGCCGTCACTAAAGGTTATGCTATTGGCTCAGCCGGTCTTGCCGCTTTGGTGCTCTTTGCTTCCTATACTGAAGAAATTATAAAAGCGGGTAAAACTATTTCTTTTGATCTAAGTAATCCATATGTTATCGTCGGTCTATTTATTGGAGGTCTACTCCCATATTATTTTGGTGCTCTCTGTATGGAAGCCGTGGGTAAGACGGCCGGGAAAGTAGTAGAGGAAGTTCGAAGACAATTCAGAGAAATTAAAGGAATTATGGATGGCTCTGGTAAGCCTGATTACAAACAAGCCGTTTCAATTGTGACCGGTGCCGCTATCAAACAAATGATTGTCCCCGCCTTGATCCCGGTTCTCGCCCCAATCCTAGTAGTTCTAATTTTTGGAACAACAAATGGTTTAGTGGTACTTGGTGGATTATTAATGGGTTCAATTGTAACTGGATTATTCGTCGCTATCTCTATGACCTCTGGTGGTGGTGCTTGGGATAATGCTAAGAAGCACATTGAAAGTGGAAATCATGGTGGTAAGGGTGGTGATGCTCACAAAGCTGCGGTCACTGGTGACACCGTTGGTGATCCTTACAAAGATACCGCCGGTCCAGCTATCAACCCAATGATTAAAATCTTAAACATTGTAGCCTTAATTATAGTCGCTTTAGTCCTATAAAAAGAAAACCAATTACATTAAAAAGACCCACCTTGCTAGGCGGGTCTTTTAGTATATAATTGATATGTATAGTTTAATAAAAATTATACAAATTTATTAGTTAATAAATATAAAATATGAAAAAAATATTAAGCTTAATTATGTTGCTATCACTGTTAACCCCTTCACTATCTTTTGCAAAAGCCGAGGATGCTTCAAACACTAACCGAGAAACTAAAATTGAAAATCGTATCACCAGAATTGAAAGCCGTTTTGAACGAGCTAGCACAACAGAGACAAGACTAGAAAATAGAGAGAATAATATTGAAAGAATAAGAGAGAGGCTGTCTTCTACTACCGCTTCTACCTCTATCAAAAGAGTTGAAAAATTAAATGAAAGATTAACTAAGCAGGTTGAGCAAATGGAAAAAGTTAGGGAAAGATTATTAAATAAGGAATTAAAAGTTACCGATGTCTTGGGAAAAATTGCTTCTAAAATACAGGCCAGAATCACCATCCTAGAAGGCAAAGCTCTAGATATGACCGCCGCTAAGGCCAAGCTAGCTGAGGCCTCAGTAAAAATTGAGGATTTAACAGCTAAAGGTGAGGCTCTAGCAACCTTAATTGAAACCGAGATAACCGAGGCAAACAGCACCCAACTATTTCAGGATATAAAAGCGGCTCAAACCGAAATCCGAACATTAGCTCGCGCTGCCCACGCTTTATTAGTTGATACTATAAAAGAAATAACCAAGGTCTTACCTCAAAAAGAGAAAAATGATAAGGCCAGCTCCACCGCCACTTCAACAAATGAGTAATTATTAATTTAATAAAATAACAACATGGAAAACGAAGTAAAAGCAGAATCAAATGGAATAGGTGGGGTGACCGGTGCCGTGATAATTATCATCCTCTTAATTATTGGTGGTTGGTACTTTATTGGTAATCGACTTGAAAAGATTGAACAACAAAAAGCTAACATGGAAGTTGGTGATGTAGTCACCGGAGACTCAACTGAAGTAGAAGACATCCAAACTGATTTAAACAATCTAGATCTTAAGGTTTTAGACTAGCTACAAAATAAACTCCTTGTAAGAATTCTTGTTGAACCATCTTCCTTTGGAGAGGCTTTTGAGGCTGGCTGAGCCGAAAACGGAGAATTTTTTAAGCTTCAAAAAATTCGTACTCGGAAAAGGATGTGGTGAAAAAGAGAATTCTTACTCCGTTATTTTTTGCTTTTTTTCTGTTTTTTCGGTAGACTCAAGGAATTATGAAAAATACAAAATATAAAATCATTGGTTCTAAAAGTTTAGCTGACTCCGAGGTAGAAATAGAATGTGAACTAAACGCCGAGTCCGTGGCCTGCCACCGTGCCAAAGCTATTGCCAGCATCCAAAAAGAGATGAATCTTCCCGGCTTCCGCCCTGGCCATGTCCCAGAAAATATCCTAGTCAAACAGGTTGGTGATCTATTTATTTATAATGAAATGGCGGACTTGGCTATTAATGAGGCTTTCCCCGAGATTGTGGCCGAGTCAAAAGCAAATTTTATTGCCATGCCTCATATTCAAATAACAAAAATTACCGATAAAAGTCCGGTCATGTTTAAAATTACTGGTCCGGTCATGCCAGAAATAAAAATTGCTAATTATAAAAAAATTGCCGCCGCTGAAAGTAAAACAAAAGTTGAGCCAACCGAAACCACCGAGAAAGAATTAACTGAAACCATTGAAGAAATCCGTAAGAATTACGCCATGAAAAACCACACCCACGCCGAGGGTGAGGAGCACAAAGCGGATGAAAAACTTGATCTACCAGAGGTAAATGAAGAGTGGGTTAAAAAACTTGGCGCTTTTGCCACGGTGGAGGATTTTAGGAATCGTATTAAGGAAGGTATTCAAAAGGAAAAAGAGTTTAAGGCTAAGGATAAGAAGAGAATGGCCATTATTGAAAAAATATTAGCCGATACCAAAGTGGCTATGCCTAAAATTTTAATAGAGGGTGAGCTCAGAAAAATGCTGGCTCAATTTGAAGATGATATTGCCCGAGCCGGCTTAAAGGTGGAGGATTATCTAAAACATCTAAAAAAGACTCCGGATGATTTGAAAAAAGAATGGACACCGGATGCGGAAAAACGTGCCAAAGTTCAGCTTATTATTACTAAAATTGCCTTAGATGAAAAACTAGAAGCTGATCCAGAGTTAGTGAAAAAAGAAGTTGAAAATCTTTTAAAGATGTATAAGGATGCTAAGGAAGACCGCACCAAAGCCTATGTAGAAATGATGCTCACCAACGAAAAAGTCTTTGAATGGTTAGAAAATCAGAAATAATTAATAACTCCGAACACAACGAATATACCAGACACTGGTCTTACCCAAAAAACCATCTCGAGACCCATCAAAAAAGGACTGCCCTAGAGCATTCCAGCCAACCATTCCTTCTTCATTCTCTGTAGATGACCAATATAAACTCAGTGAATCAGGTGTAGGAGCGTCTGTTTTAAATTCCCCTAAATCATCTTTATTTTCATAAAGCACATAGTTGAGTTCATTAAACGAAGGCAAAAACCAGTCTTGATAACTTCCATAGATTAAGCCGGCACAATAATCTGCCGCTGGATATACACCCACCAAACTTGCAAGAGTTGCAGTATTAGCTTGTCCGTTATCCTCATCTACTACACTTGTTAATATATGTTCCGTTGACCAAGCCATTTGCCCACCATCCTCTGGTGTTGTCATATATTTGGAGCCATTATATTCACCGGCATACAAAGCACCACCAACACATTCCTCCCCAATATCTACCCCCTCACAAGGATCCGCCGATTCTTCTCCTTCCCCAATCGCCACCGTCACACCATCCTCAGCTTGTTCAGCATTTAATGAAAGTTCGTGAGAAGTAGTGTTTTCAGAAATATAATATCCTGTTCCGTTTCCTTCTGCTCCAAGTGGGTCAACTGGTATGGCCACAATATAATCTGGAATAAGGAGAGAGAGATCCACCAGACCAGAACAGTCAGGAGCGGGACTAAGATTCGTATTACATATTTCTATTAAATCTTCTGTAAGAACAACCGGGTATTCTCTGTGGTCTAGATAATATTGCTCTATGGCACCGCGAACCTGTTTTAAATCAGATTGCCTTTCTGCATTACGAGTAGCGGCTAGTTGCTTACCGGGGTTAATAGCCACAATTACGATACCCGCTAGGATAGCCATGATGCCAATAACTAAAAGCACTTCTAATAATGTAAAACCTAAATTTTTATTTTTCATAAACAAAATTATATCACATTTTCAGTCCTTCCCACACCGCTATAACGGCGGCGGTTTCGGCGCGGAGGATATTTGAACCAAGAGAACAAATTTGAAAATTATTTTTCTTAAATAACTCCATTTCCTTATCCGTCCAACCTCCTTCTGGACCGATAAAAATAGCTATATTTTCAGCCTTCTCCTTAGGAACTGGCAACCCGGAGGAACTATTAGTGTGAAACACCATACATACCTTTTTATCTTTTATCGCCTGTGAAACAGCCATTTCTAAATCGGTGACGGAAAATACCTGAGGGAGGGTCACTCGCCCACTCTGTTCACTGGCTTCTTTTACAATTTTACCCAATCGCTCAATATTTAAATCCTTTTTTTCACTCCGCTCGGAAACCACCGGATGAATTTCTACCACCCCCACTTCCGTACATTTTTCCGCGGCTAATTCAAAATTGCCTTTTTTAATTAAGGCTAAATAAAGTGACACATTTTTCTCGGAACTCTTTTTTATTGACTGAGAAATAATTTTTAAAATTACTTCTTTTTTATTTAAAGAAACAATTTCTGAAACATACTCAAAGCCAGATCCATCAAAAACTATTACTTGGTCCCCCGTATTAAACCGAAAAACTTTAGACAGCTGGCTGGCTAACTCTTGGTCGGGAATAATAAGTTCCTTATTTTCTCCCACTTTTTGATTAATGTAAAACCGATGTAATCTCATGTGAAACAGTATAGAGTTTCTTCCTCTCCTTAGTCAAGGAGAGGCTAGGTGAGGTTGTTTTTTTAAAATTTTTATTATAGACTCTATTTATGTCATATTTAATTCCCACAGTTATAGAGAAATCCCAAAATGGTGAGCGGGCCTATGATATTTATTCTAGGCTTTTAAAAGAAAATATTATTTTCCTTGGTGGCCCAATAGATGACGGTGTGGCTAACATTATTATTGCTCAACTTTTATTTTTGCAAAGTGAGGACGCTAAAAAAGATATCAAAATTTACATCAACTCCCCGGGAGGTTCCGTCACTTCCGCTTTGGCTATTCTAGACACTATGAACCATGTAAAAAATGATATCTCTACCGTTTGCGTGGGTATGGCCGCCTCTGCCGCTGCCCTATTACTCTCCGCCGGTAAAAAAGGTAAAAGATTTTCACTACCAAATTCAGAAATTATGATCCATCAACCAATGGGTGGTGCCTCAGGCCAGGCCTCTGATATTGAAATTACCGCCAAGCAGATCATGAAGCTCAAGGCTAAGCTAAACAAAATAATGGCTGATAATACCGGTAAAACCGTGGCCCAAATTGAAAAAGACGCTGACCGTGACTACTTTATGTCCGCCGACGAAGCTAAAAAATACGGTATTGTAGATAAGGTTTTGTAGGATTAATAAAAAAATTGTTTGATTTTAAAATGTCTGGCCCTAGTCTGCGACGGGAAATCCGAGGACTTTTAAAATTAAATAATTTCCTTATTAATCCCCTAACTTGCAAAAAAGTTATATTTGTTATATTGTTAGAAAGTTATCAATTAATTTATATGACTTTGTTTTTTATCAACTTGAAACCAAAATATGTAGAACTTAGGCAAAATATGCCTTTATTTAGCTTCCTTTGGGGAAACTAGTAACTTTGTTTTCAATTACATAAAAGGCGAAGCGTATTCGCAAATTTATGTCATTAAAAATTGTAATGTTGTTAGCCGGAGCGGCGGGCCTAGTGGGCATCGCTATCGGTTATTTCTTGCGCATGATTATTTCCCTCGGCAAGAGAGGCTCTATGGAGCTTGAGATCAAGGGAATGATGCTTCAGGCCAAAGAGGAAGCTAAAAAAATTGTTTTAGAGTCTGAGAACAAGGCGGTCGAAACCTTAAAAGAAATCAAACGTGAGGCCAAAGAAAAAGAGGACGCCTCAAAAATAGTGGAAGCCCGTTTGATTAAAAAGGAGGACCTGCTAGATCAAAGACAAATTGATATTGATAAGGAGGTAGAAAATATCAAGAAAAAAATTGTTGAAATCAAGGAAATTCGTGAGAAAACTGAGAAAATTGAGTCTGAAAAGCTAGGTGAATTACAAAAAATCGCTAATTTAAGTGTTGACGAGGCTAAGGACCAAATCCTAAAATCCACTGAAAAGAAATATGAGGAGGATATTCTTTCTAGAATTAAAAAGCTAGAAATGTTTGGCGAGGAAAAATATGAGGCAAAGGCTAAAGAGATATTAACCACCGCCATCCAAAGACTAGGTAACTCTGTGGCTTCTGACGTGATGTCCACCATTGTGAACATCCCTTCTGATGAAATGAAAGGAAAAATCATTGGTAAGGAAGGTAAAAATATCAAAGCCTTTGAGCGGGCCACGGGTGTAGAAGTGATGGTAGATGATACCCCAGGCGCCGTGACCATTTCTTCATTTGATCCAGTCAGGAGACAAGTAGCTCGAGTCGCCCTTGAAAACCTCTTGATCGACGGCCGTATTCAGCCGGTAAAAATTGAGAAACTGGTTGAGGAAGCTAAATTAAGTATAAACAAAATAATTAAGGAAAAAGGTGAAGCCGCTGCTTATGAATGTGGTGTCTTTAATCTAGATCCACGCATTGTGGCCATATTAGGTAGACTACATTTCCGAACCAGTTATGGACAGAATGTTCTTCAACACTCCATTGAAATGTCACACATTGCCGGGATGATTGCGGAGGAATTAAAAGCTAATGTTTCTGTGGCCAAAGCTGGTGCCCTCTTACATGATATTGGTAAAGCAGTGGACCATGAAGTGGCCGGAACACATGTGGAAATTGGTAAGAGAATTTTGCAAAAGTTTGGTGCTAGTGAAGATATTATCAAAGCTATGCAAAGCCATCATGAGGAAACCCCTTATGAAACGGTGGAGTCCATCATTGTCCAGGTGGCTGACGCTATCTCCGGTAGCCGCCCAGGAGCCAGACGAGACAATATTGAAAATTACATTAAGAGGTTACAGGATCTTGAGGCCTTGGCAAACGCTTTCCCAGGGGTTGAGAAGTCATATGCTCTCCAAGCTGGCCGTGAAGTTCGCGTGTTTGTCACCCCAGAACAGATTTCTGATTTGGAAGCTAAAAACTTAGCCCAGAGCATTGCTCAGAAAATTGAAACTGACCTAAAGTATCCCGGTGAAATCAAGGTGAATGTCATCCGCGAGTTACGAGTAGTAGAATACGCGAGATAATCAATAAAAGCCTTAAATAAAAGGAAAAGGGTGGTGTTTCTGAAAACACCACCCTTTTTAAATATTGTCAATTGATAAACACTAAACAAAATCCCCTTATTTTAAGCCATATTTTAGATTCCGAAATAACCCTTATTTTACAAGCCCATTTTGCACAGTTTTTGCACTTTATTCAAGTTGCACCAAAAAAGCCTTATATTATACTAATTTGGTAAGAAATAAGGTCGAAAAATTATTTAATAGATTTGTTTGCTCGCGCGAGCAATTAATATAAACAATAATATGAATAAACAAGCAATCGTCGAAGTAGTAAATGGTGTATTAAACACCACCAAGGTTCAAGCTGAACAAGTAGTTGATAAGGTTTTTGATTCAATCGTCGCTTCATTAAAGAAGGGCGAGGAAGTTTCTATCGCCGGTCTAGGTATCTTCTCGGTGAAGGCCCGAGCCGCTAGAGATGCTAGAAACCCAAGAACTGGTGAGACTGTTAAGGTTCCAGCTATGAACGTTCCAAAATTCCGAGCTGCCAAAGCTTTGAAGGAGGCCGTCAGATAATTCTAAATAAAAATAGCCTCAGGAATATCCTCTCCACTTAACGCAGACTAATCGTTATGAGGACATTCCTGAGGCTATTTTGTTTTTTAAAAAAGAAAAAGGTCTCACAACGAAGTGAGACCTTTTGAATTGGTTTTGGCCATTACTAGGCCAAATGATTGATGAGCTCGAAGACTCCCAGTCTCCGATCCGGCGCAAAGCCCTTAGCCTTGGCCTGGTTAAGGAATTCATGATACAGGAGTTCCAGATTTTTCCTGGCCTGCACCACCACTTCCCTGTTGGCATTGTGGTCTGAGCACAAAGCAACTTCAATTGCTTCCTGCACATAATCACACGCCACCACTGCCAGCGCCCTAAACTCGATCGGCATCTTTCTGGCAGCCATTTTTACAAACTGATCAATCGGCAGTACTTTCATACCACCCTACCTTTCTTTGTTGGCAATTAATACAACGTAAGGAGCCACATCCTTTTTAACCCTATCATACCTCTATGGTAAAATCTATATTAAATTTGGTGCGGGTAGGGCGAATCGAACGCCCGCAGACAGATTGGAAATCTGTCGTACTACCATTATACTATACCCGCTTTTTGATGAACTATCTCTATCCACGCTAAAACTCTCCTCATTAGAAATGCCCCGGCACTTCCTTTACCCACCCTATTAACCGTTAAATGTGCTGTCCCGTATGGTAATTTGCCCAGGTTCTTTTTCTTTTTATTAGTTCTTACGTCTACCCAGGTCTCTAAAAACGCACCCCTTGGTAATCCTGTTTCCTTCATCCAAAAAACAATCAAATCCTCCTGATTATTATCCGGATATGAGTGAATTCTAATGGAAAAGTTGATATTTTGCAAATTCATAATCTTCTTAAACCAATATATAAAAGTTTTGATTATCTTTGGGTCTGAATTGGTAACCCGAATAGAACTTGTTGTCTTTGATCCCTCTCCAATATAAAGTCCTATTCCCAACATAAATAAATCCCTTTTAGTAAATTTCCCAATATCTTTTATCGCTAATTCCTTCGCGTCCCCAATTGATTTCCTCTTTTTGGCTCGCTGAGCCTCATTAGCCATTAACCTAGCTTTATTTATAACATCAACTGTTTCTTGATTACGTTTATAGGGCAAATCAGAAAGCCAATCACTAAGTGTACTTTTTGAAACACCAATCTTTTTCATAATGTAAGTATATGAATATCCTGCGTTTCTTAGTTCCACCGCTTTTTTATGTAAATGTATTTTTGCCATACCGAACCCTATTATATACTATGTAAAATAATATAACAAGGTTCGTAAATCTATTTTAATTTTCTGCCACCCCCTTAGATAATTTTATAATCTCGTCAAAATTATCATTCTTTTCCGCTTTTTTACGTCGAAGGAAACCACATTTTTCACAGCGGTAAGTCAGCATGTGCTCCCCCCTTTCCACCTCCACTTTTATTGGTCTCATCATCCCCTGGCAGAGAGAGGCGCGATCACCAGGGTTAATATCTACATGCTTACTCCATAAACATTTAGGGCAGTGATTGGTGTAACCATTACCAATTACCTTTTCACCACAGTGTTCACAAACAAAGTCCTCCACTGTCTTTTGAAATAGTTTATCCATAACACAATTCTTTCATAAAATAGGAGGAAAAGAAAGCGCCGGGAATTTTTCCCTCGGCTAAATTTTTGTCGTCACAAAAATTTGCCTGGGCACCGGCTCGCGGTTTTGCTTGCTAGCAAAACATCGCTCCGCCGTTCAAATCCCTATTTTTTACTTCTTAAAAAATCGTCGGGGCGCCGGGATTTGAACCCGAACTGCATGCTCCCAAAGCATGTATGCTACCGTTACACCACGCCCCGATGTATTTACTAACTAAAAGATATTAGCACAGTTTTATAATAACTCAAACATATTATTAAAGTATATTAGTACAAATCCCTATCAGACATCCTATCGGACACTCTTACAAAACTATATCCTCTATATAATTCACCTTCGCTTTTTTGTTTTCTAAATCCAAATACACGGTGGCCACGTCAAACTGCCAATCAGTTTCATGTGTAACATCCCTATTCCCCTTATATCCCAGTAAATAGGTCTGTATTACCCTACTTAACCGCTCTAGCTTCCAAGGGTGCAGATTGTCCTCAGGCTTATAGTTATCTGTTTCATATGCCTGCCCGGCCAGCGAAACCGGTATATGTGACACACTTTTTACCTCAATAAAGTGTAATTTTTGTCCTTTTTGAGCAATAATATCAATTTCACCCCACTTTTTTGAATAATTTCGTTCCACAATCTCAAAACCACGTTTCATAAGAAACTTACACGCCATATTCTCTCCCAAGTCTCCAATTTTCCTTTTTTCCGTACGGTTATCTTGTTTCATGTGTAACATTTAACTTTATTCACTTCTGAAAAAGCCCAGAATTGTTTGATTTTAAAATGTCTGGCCGAGACTTCTGAGCGAGGAAACCCGAGGACTTTTAAAATTAAATAATTTGGGCTTTGTCTAATTCCTAAATTTTTCTCAACGCCATCTCAAACCACGACTGCTTCTTAATGTCCTGAATATTCTTATAAACCACAAAAAACTTGTATGGACAAAGCTTTTCTATATCTTCTGGTAGGTAGGAATAGTAATATTTATCATCTCCCAAATTCTTACTTTTCTCCTCCTTGTATTCCCCACATTTGGTCGAAATATACAAAATACCCCCTATTTTAAGCCATTTATAGCACTTTAGGACTATAGCGGCTAGCTCTTCAGGTTTCAGGTGTAACACGGAGGCAAAGCTAAAAATCACCCCAAGTGTTTCACTTGAAACGTCGAACTCCCTCATATCCTTCAAGTGAAACTCCCCTTGCGGAACCTTCTTCCTAGCTAAAGTAAGCAAACCATTTGACGCATCTATCCCCGTATAATTTTCAATCCCCACCCTAGAAACCATATATTTAGCATCCCTACCACTACCGCAGCCAAGCTCTAGTATTTTGTCTGATCCACTTTCATTTAATTTCAAGGCTCTATCAATATCCTCCTGACGCACACTGTAACTATCAAACTTATCAGCATAATACTGTGGATTCTTATCATAAGCCTCAACTGTCTTCTTGTTTTTATCTATTTCTGTCATATTTTTTGAATATTTCTACTTTTTTTGAAACGTTTCATCTGAAACATCTTTCTTATAGGACCCTATGTTTCACGTGAAACATAACTTTCCGTTTATGGGACAAAATGTCTGTCTTTTGGTTTTGTCTGTATAAAATCTCCTTAATCCTAGCCATATTTTATAAAAGACTCGAATTTTAGATAAAAAGTGCTGTTTTTTCGTCTATTTTAAAAGACGTCTTTTATTAACATATACACATAGTTATCCACAGTTTGAGTTCTATTTGAGGTTTATAAAATAAGACTTTTTTAACCAAAACCATCAACAAAACTTCTAAAATGTGTCTAAATTTGTCTCTTAAATTTTTTTACAAAATAAAATAAAAATTATCCTGTCCGTAAAAAATTTCTACTTAAGTATACCATTTTAAATAAAAATTTGTAAAAAAAATGATTTTCGGTTATGATGTCATAGTTGCGGGCATGGTTTAGTGGTAGAACAGGTCCTTGCCAAGGATCAGACGGGAGTCCGATTCTCCCTGCCCGCACTCCGAATCGTTTATCAGCTTGATATAATTGCTCCCATGGTGAAATGGATATCACAACGGTCTTCGGAACCGTTATTGTGGGTTCGAGTCCTACTGGGGGCGCATTAATTAAACCAAAGGTTTAATTAGGACGAGAAAGGCGCAGCGTTATGAGGTCAGCAGACCGAATCGCGAGCCGGGGTCGAGAAATTTTACGAGCGACGGCGAGTAAAATATTCGTGACCGAGTTCTAATGGGGTAGATCATCGAGATTCCTACACATCAAATATATGGCTCTAAATAAGTACGAAACAAAAAAACTAGATATTCCTGCCGAGGTGGTGAATGTCGTAAAAACTTTGAAAAATAAGGGTTTTGAGGCGTATTTAATAGGTGGTTGCGTCCGAGATATTTTACTCAAGAGAAAACCAAAGGATTGGGATGTTACTACCAATGCCACGCCAGAGGAAATAATTTCACTATTTAAGGATACTTTTTACGAAAATAATTATGGAACAGTGGGGGTGGTGGACGAAACAGTAAAAGATGAAACTCTTAAGGTTATAGAAGTCACTCCTTACAGACTGGAAGCAGAATATTCTGATAACCGCCGACCGGATCAGGTAACCTTTAGTCAAAAACTAGAGGATGATTTACAAAGACGAGATTTTACCGTGAACGCAATTGCTTTGGAATTAGGAAAAGGAACAAAAGGTAAATATGAAGGTAAATATTTAGATTATTACGGCGGAATGGATGATTTAGAGGCTAAAATTATCCGAACAGTGGGGGAGGCCCATGACCGTTTCACAGAAGACGGGTTGAGAATCCTGAGAGCCGTTAGAATTGCCACGGAAATAGGTTTTAAAATAGACAAAAAGACGGAAAAAGCCTTACAGACCAACGCTCCTTTGTTAAAAAACATCGCCAAGGAAAGAATTCGAGATGAATTTGAAAAAATAATAATGTCTGATAACCCTATGGCTGGCCTTATATTTTGCCAAAAAATGGGCCTTTTGCCTTATATTTCAAAGGATATTGAGGTGATGGTAAGCATTGAACAAAGCCGATCCCACGTTTATGATGTCTATGAGCATAGTTTGAGAGCTTTACAACACGCGGCTGATAAAAAATACACTCTGGAGTTACGTTTAGCCGCCTTGTTTCATGATATTGGCAAGCCAGCTTCCCGAAGACGAGATAAAGAACAAGATATTTGGACTTTTTATGGTCATGAAGTAATAGGCGGAAAAATGGTGGCGGAAATTTTAGCAGATTTAAGATTCCCGAAAAAAGTTATTGAAAAAGTTACCAAGCTAGTTCGCTGGCACATGTTTTTTGCCGACACTGAACAAATTTCTTTGTCTGCGGTGCGTAGAATTATTTCTAGTGTGGGCCGAGATAATATTTGGGACCTGATGAACTTACGGGGAGCGGACAGGATGGGTATGGGGAGGCCAAAAGAGAGTCCTTACCGCCTGAGAAAGTATCATTCAATGGTTGAGGAGGCTATGACTGATCCCGTGTCTGTAGGCATGCTTAAAATTGATGGGGGAGATATAATGAAATACACCGGGGAAGCTCCAGGACCTAAAATAGGCTATATTTTGCACGCTCTTTTGGAAGAAATGCTAGAAAACCCCACCCTAAACACTGAGGAATATTTAAAGAAAAGAAGCCGAGAATTGGCCAAACTGGACGCTTCCGAACTCCAAAAACTAGGGGAGTCTGGCAAGGAAACTAAGGAAAAAGAAGAGGAAAAGAAAATTGAGGAAATAAGAAAAAAACACTGGGTAAAGTAGAGCGAATAAATAACTAAGTACATTCATTTTTTGAACCCGCATAATTTTCTGCTGAAAATTTGCTCAAGACTCCCGCCGTCGCGGTCCGTAGCTCCAAAAAACGAACATACTTAGTTAGTTTTTATTTTTATAATTTAAAAACCGCTCCTTGAGAATTTTCAAAAGTCGGTTAAGAAAATTTACATAGAACGGTTTTGAAGCCGATCCATATATTATATTTTGGAAGTCGGACTTCACGATATGTGTGATACTGATCAAGTATCATTTTTAGTTAAAGAACAATTTTTTCTTCAACAATAAAGACTGGAGTAAATTTGTCTTTTATGTTGGTCTGCAATCATTATAACTTGGCTATAAGACAAGTGTAAAGGACACCCCTGTGGATAACCCCGTAGTGAATTTTGGCATAATTCTCATAAAGAACATTGTACGGCCAGTAATAAGCTTAAGTTAATACTATAGTCTGTATGTTAAATAATAAAAAATGGTAATTTTAATGCCAAAATCTACTACGGGGATAACTCTTCATCACTCTGTCCTTTACAACAGACACAAAAATAACCCTTTATTTAAAGGGTTATTTCAACTCCAGCCAGACGGGGCAGTGGTCAGAGCCGAGCATGTTGTCTAAAATTTTAGCTTGCTTGAGGCGGGGGAGGAGGTCAGGGGAAATGAAAAAGTAATCCAGACGCCAGCCAATATTACGGTCTCGGGCAAAAGTCTTCATGTCCCACCAACTATATTTAACTTCTGTGGGGTGAAGGTGGCGGAAAGTATCCACGTAACCTTTTTTTACCACTTTATCCAGCCAATCCCTCTCAATTCTTAGAAATCCAGTGTGATTAGAATTTTCTTTTGGCCTGGCAATATCAATTTCATTGTGTGCGGTGTTTATATCACCAGTGAAAATAATTTTCTTCCCAGATTTTCTCAACTTCTCTATAAATTTTAAAAACTGATCATAAAATTCTAATTTATATTTTAAACGCTCCGGATCTACTCCGCCATTTGGGAAATAACCATTTAACAATACAAAATCCTTAAAATAGGCAATTATCATCCGCCCCTCTTTATCTAAATCTGCCTTACCAAGACCATACTCCACTTTTTCCGGTTTCTCCTTGGAGAATATAGCCACACCACTGTAACCTTTACGCATTTTGGAATGATCAAAATAAGCGTGATAGCCGGCGGGATTTAATAATTCTGGTGGGAGCTGTTCCGGGTGAGCTTTGGTTTCTTGCAAGCAAAAAATATCCGGGTCTTGCTCAAAAATACTGTTAAAAGCGCCTTTTTTATAGAAGGCTCGCAAACCATTTACATTCCAAGACAAAATTTTCATTTATTTAAGAAAAGTGAATAGTTTTCCAATTACCGGCAGTGGCTCGGTTTTCTTTTCCAAAACATTCTTAATACCCACAATTAACAAAGCTAAAATAACCAAATTCATAACCCATTTCAGCATAAACATTATGCCCAACCACCAAGGCAATAAATCTAAACCAAAATTAGCCACTACAACCACTAGAGAAAGGATAATTCCTTGATTAAGGTGATAATTTAAAAATGATGAACGGTTTTTTACAATAATAAGTGGGAGAATAAAAAGGAAGGGGATGTAAGCCAGGATGCTCCAAAGCTTGTCATTATCTATCTCGTGCTTAACCTCCACTGGGTTTTGATTTTCCATAAATTTATTATATTAAATTAATAATATGAATATTATAACATTTATAAAAAGAAAAGGCGGTGTCTATATTTCAAGACACCGCCCAGATTTCCCTCAAAAGGGAACTTAAGAAACCACCTCACGGGGACGCAAGCTGCCGCCCCGGTTATCCGCGTCGTACCAGTTCACCTTGAACATGCTGTCGATCCAAAGCACGTACGGCACGTTACCATCTGAACAGCGCGAACCACTACAGAGCGTGATTTTAAACACATCCAAGTGTTTGCTGGTTTCAGCAAAGTACTTGAGTTCGTGAAGCATCCGCTCCAGCAGAGTTTCGGTCTTGAGACCTTCCGACTTCACCATCTTAGCCGATTTGTTCTTATGGACTTCATCGGCCTCCACGGTGTCACGGACCCAAATGGCATAACTGCCGTTCTGGGGATTCCGTTCGTTCGTTGGAATGGCGGTGTTCAAGTCATCAACGTATTTCCACCAGGGAAACTGCTTGTCACACGCCGAGTAGACCTGATTATTCGTAAGACCACCCGCCACAATAATCAGGCGAGTGAAGTCCTTGGCTTGTTCAGCCGTCCGCTCAGGAATTTTTACTCCTGAGAGATCCACGGTAAGACCGAGATACTTCTGATAGAAGTCTTCCCAGATCTTTACCGGATTCTCGAGCTCCGCCGGATTCGGGAAGAAGGCGCGAATATGCTTGACGAACTCGGTCTTCCGACCAAGAACATCTTCCGCCACCTCGAAGGTTCCATCTGTTGGAACACCCTGCACCGCGGCGGCACAGAGATCCTTCATTTGCCCGACCGTCATCATTCTTACCTTTGCTACTTGGGCTGTGTCATTTTTCATGACCCGTCCCCTTTCTGTCCGATTTTACGGACCTGCTACTTACCTGACGAGCATCCTGCCCGTTTGAGGTCTATCAAATATCATCTGGTAGCAAGTATATCACCTTTTATTTAAAAAGTCAATGTCTTTTTTTTGTCAAAACAAGAAAAAATATGATTTCAGAGGCTTCACAACTACCCTTTATTATGAAACTTTTTGTGAATGTCCCGGAGGTGTTTATCCGTCACGTGAGTGTAAATTTGGGTGGTGATAATACTAGAATGGCCAAGCATGGTTTGGACGGAACGAATATCCGCGCCGTTACTAAGTAAATCCGTGGCAAAAACGTGCCTTATCACGTGCGGTGTGACCTTTTTGGTAATACCCGCTAAAGTGGCATAACGTTTTACAATCCTCTCAATAGAACGGCCGGTCAAACCCACGGCGGTGGAAGAAATTACTTGGCCCGCCTTTTTAGTGGCTGGTTTAGCTTTTCTGGTTTTATCAATCGTTACAAATAAAGCTTCGGACAAATCTTGACGCAAGGCTAAATAATCTCGGATAGCTTTCTTGGCGTCATCAGATAAAAAAACCACCCGAACTTTTCCTCCCTTTCCGCGAATAGAAAACTCGTCCATGTTTAAATCTAAGTCCGTGGTCAGTGAACAAAGTTCGGACACGCGCAAACCAGTAGAAAAAAGTAATTCTAAAATGGCTTTATCCCGCGCCCGGCGCTCTGGATCTTGTTCCTGATTTGGCGCGTCCAGTAAGCGTTGTAATTCCTTCAAGGAAATCAAATCAATGGACCGTTCACCAACCTTAGCGAGCTCAATATTGTCGGCCGGTAGGGAAGTGACGCCCCGGCGGGCCAAAAATTTTAAAAAGACTCGCAGAGCAATCAGATAATAATTTTGCGTTTTTTTAGTCATACTGCCACCCTCCCGAGCCCGTTCACCAAATAAACGGTAAGCCTTGGCCCCGGGACGGCGGTTTAGCCAAATACGGAATTCACGGATTTTTTCATTGGTAATATCCTTGGGGTCGGTAATTTTGGCCTGCTTAAAGAAAAAAGTCAGATACCTATTATAACGATCAATGGTTTTCAACGCTCGGCCTTTTTCAATTTCCAAATATTCCAGGAATTGAGTTTTATGTTCAGCTAAATTCATAGGAATATTATAGCATGTCGCACAATAAAATCCCCAGTAAACCTCCACAAAATATAGTACTAACCGGAGCACAGGTATTTTTTCTGCTGAAAAAATCCTTCACACTCAGACCGCCGTCTTCCGTGAGTCTCCTCTAGCACTATATTCTTGCTCCGGTTTTAACAAATGAGGACTTGCAATTTTATGAGAAGTGTGCTAGACTTCTCAAATGCTTACAAAAACAAAGAAAGCTAAGGTTATCAAGGAAGTTGCCGTTCATGACAAAGATACTGGCTCCACTGAGGTCCAAGTAGCTGTTTTGAGCAAGAGAATTGATGAATTAGCTGCCCATTTAAAGAAAAACAACAAGGATAATCACTCCCGCCGAGGCCTTTTAGGAATGGTAGCTGACCGCCGAACTCACTTGAAATATTTAGAGAAGAAAAACATCAAGCGTTACAACGCTTTGGTTAAAAAGTTAGGATTGTAATTCTATTAAAAGTTTTTATTGAACCATCTTCCTTTGGAGGGGCTTTTGAGCCTGGCTGAGGCGAAAACGGAGAATTTTTTTAGCAGAAAAAATTCGTACCCGGAAAAGGATGTGGTGAGAAAGAAAACTTTTAAAAGTGTTATACTGTAAGCTGGTCGAATTTTAATAAAGTTAATTATATTTTTATATGTTAATAAAACACAAAGATCAAAGAGTAGGTATTTTTATCGATGCTCAAAATTTATATCACTGCGCCAAAAATTTATATGGCGCCAAGGTGAATTTTGCCCAAGTAGTTAAAGATGCGCTAGCAGGCCGTGCCTTAATAAGGGCCATAGCCTATGTTATCACCACGGAAAGTGGGGATGAAAAAAGTTTTTTTGAAGCGCTAACTAAAGCGGGAATTGAAACTAAAACCAAAGATTTACAAATTTTTGCCGGTGGCGCCAAGAAGGCTGACTGGGATGTGGGGCTAGCGGTGGATGCCATTAAAATGGCACCCAAACTAGATACCGTTATTATTGTTTCCGGTGACGGGGACTTTGTTCCACTCGTGGAATACTTAAAGATGAACGAAGGTTGTCAGGTAGAAGCTATCTGTTTTGGCAAGAGTTCATCGGCCAAACTAATTGAAGCCGTGGATGGCTTTATGGATTTGGATCAAAATTCTAGAAAGTATCTTCTAGGCCCAACGGGCGTAAGGAGAAGCTAACACAACCTCACCTAGCCTCTCCTTGACTAAGGAGAGGGAGAGAAAAAAACACTGCCAGAGATGGTGGTGTTTTTTCTTGCTTAATTATGTATTGACAATGTAATTACATTGTATATACTTACTATATATTAGATTAATAAATAAAAACATGAATACAACTTTACAAGTAAGGATAGACTTAAAAGATAAGATCGCCGCCCAAAAAATACTCAAAAAAATGGGGATGGACCTTTCCACAGGAATAAAGACTTTTGTTAAACAAGTGGCAATAGACAAAGCTTTACCTTTTCAACCAAGAACAGAAAATGGCTTTACCCCAGAATATGAAGCCATGATATTAAAAGAATCCGCTTGGGCAGAAAAACACGCCAAAAGATATACCAGCGTGAAAGAAGTAATGGCAGCATTAAGAAAATAAAAAATGCCAGAAATATATTTTTCAAAGCGTTTTACAAAAAATTTACGCAAAATTAGCCGTTCCGGAAATTTTAAAGACGTAAAGTTGGAGAATATACTAGAATTATTAGCAAAAGGATTACCTTTAGAACAAAATCACAAAGACCACCAACTCACCGGTAATATGCAAAGCTTCCGAGAATGCCACATAGAAAATAATACGCTTTTAGTTTATGAGGTGTTCAAATCTGAAAATCGCATTAAACTAATTGATATTGGCAGTCATTCTGACTTATTTGAATAAGTGAAGTGAACCATGGTTCACTTTGAGATACGCCATGGCGTATCTAATATAGGACTTGCAATTTTGCTGGGGGGGGTAAAATGGGTTTATTGGATAAACTCCAACTTTAATAATTAATTTAAAAAATATGGGAAAAGAAGAGGAAATAAATCTAGAATTAGAAGATCTTGTTGAGAGGGTGCTTATTATCATGAATGAAAAAGGGAAAGAAATTAGTATTGTGGAAGGACCTAAAACTGATAATAAAATTGAAGAAATTAAGTTAGGAGATGAGGTAATTGCATGTACATATTTAGATAAAAATAATCAAGGAGAAAAATACACGATTTTAGGAAAAATTGTTAGCTCTGAATTTTATAAAGCATTTAAAAATAGAGTAGATGGGTTAAAATAATTTTTTAATTAAATAAAAATATGGAAATTCCAAAATTTGAGCCTAGCGAATATCGTAAAGAAGTAGCGGATGATTTAAAAAGAATAAAAGATCATAATGAGAGAAAATCTGTATGGGAAAAGAAAAAACAAACTCCTTCATATAAAGTATCAAAAGAAGACCATCTCAAAGAAGTGAGTGAACTTGAGGCAGATAAAATGTTTGACAATCTTTATTCAACGTTTGAAACAGAAAAATATACAAAAGGTTTGTGGGATAAAACACCAGAAATAAACAATTTCCTTAATGAAAAAGGAATAAAATCCGAAGAAAAATTGACACGCGAAATATTATTTGAGGTGTTTGGAAAGTTTTCTCCTAATGTGGCTACAGAAAAGAATGCTTGTTTTTGTGGGGGTGGTGGTAAGGCAATGGAGCAGGCAAGTGAACTTATGAAAAATGAACTAAAAGAACTGCTGAAAAAAAGATTAGAAATAATTCGCCAACACCAACCAGCGCTAGCTCGTGTTGAAGAAAAAATCAGTTATTTGAAGTTAAATAATATTAGATATTTGAGGTTGTTACACACTTTCCTAGAACAACACGGCATAAAATATGATGAAAATGATTATATATTCAAGAATTGGGACAACAGTGCTGGCGGGATAGAAGAAAGCTTGAAAAGACTACTTGAGACTAGCACCACAAAAAAATAATATGTTTGCCTAAACAAAATCCTTAATATATGCTACGATAAAACTCACTTAGGAATAGGTGAGTTTTATCAATTTAATAGCCGATTTGGTCATCTGAAACCCCATAGTAGAAATTCAATTTTTGATTATGTGCTTACTGTCAGAGCTTATAATCAAGGGTTGAATAATCTACCAAAGGTGCTCCGCGAATTTCACTACGGGGCAAGTCCGGTGACAAGTCTAATTTATAATAATATGAAAAAGAAAGAGTTTTCAATGCCACTTAATGGTAAGACATTATCGGCAGAGTTTAACGACCTAGTAGAAAATGCTAATGGGTCGGTTATTTTAAGATATGGTGGTACCACCATCTTAGCCACCGCCGTAATAAGCAAAGATGAAATAAGTAAAGATTATTTACCTTTGACTGTAGATTACGAGGAAAAATTTTATGCTTCTGGTTTGATCCTGGGAAGCCGTTATACCAGACGAGAGGGCAAACCGTCTGATGAGGCAATTTTGTCTGGCCGAATTGTGGACCGAACTATCAGACCACTTTTTGATCAATGGATTAGAAATGAGATCCAAGTGGTGATCACCACTCTAGCCATAGATGAGGATGATCCAGATGTCTTAGCGGTCGTGGCGGCCTCTCTGGCTATTGGAGTCTCTAAAATTCCTTTCCACGGACCAGTATCCGCCGTCAGAATTGGTAAACACAAAACTGACAGTGTCTTTGAAATAAACCCAACCTATGTAGAAATAGAGAATGAACGCTATGAGATTGATTTGGTAGCTTGCGGTAAAGATGGAAATATAAACATGATTGAGCTCGCCGGAGACGAAGCCCAGGAAAATGTCATAGCCGAGGCTATGAAAAAAGCGTCTGAGGAAATTGAAAAAATAAATGCTTGGCAGAAGAAAATTATCAAAGAAATTGGCGTGGCCAAGATTTCCATTCCGGCTCCAGTCATGCCAGAAGAAATTAAGAAATTATTTGCGGAAGAAATTGAGCCAAAGTTAGAAAAATATGTGATGAGCGGTATTCCAGGTGGTTCCAAAATAGGGGAGATCATGGATATGTGGATGAAACTGGCAGCGGAAAAATATCCCGATATAAAATCTTCATTTGCGGAACATTTATTTGAGGAAAAAGTGGATGCTTTTATTCATGAACAAGTCTTGAAGCATGATAGGAGAGCTGACGGCCGAAAAATAGATGAGATTCGTCCTCTCTTTGCTCAAGCGGGTGGTATTTCACCCGTGCTACACGGTTCGGGAATATTTTATCGTGGAGGGACACACATTCTAACCGCCTTAACTTTGGGTGGACCAAAAGATGCTCTGAGTATTGATGGGGCTGAACAATCAACAGAAGCTAAACGCTTTATCCATCACTATAACTTCCCACCATATTCAACCGGCGAAACGGGTAGAATGGGTGGAACAAACCGAAGAATGATTGGTCATGGAGCGCTCGCGGAAAAAGCCCTTGAACCAATGATTCCAGATAATTCTATTTTCCCTTATACCATCAGACTAGTGTCCGAGGCTCTATCTTCAAATGGTTCCACTTCCATGGGCTCTGTTTGTGCCTCTACTGTTGCTTTGATGGATGGTGGGGTACCAATGAAGGCTCCGGTGGCTGGGATTGCCTCTGGACTAATGATGGATGATAAAGGTAACTTTAAAATATTAACGGATATTCAGGGCCCGGAGGATCATTATGGTGATATGGATTTCAAAGTGGCGGGAACAAAAAATGGAGTGACGGCAATTCAAATGGATGTGAAGGTGGCCGGTGTACCTATTCCGGCCCTAATAGAAGCTTTTGCTAAAGCAAAAATAGCTAGATTAAAAATTCTTGATGTAATTCTTAAAGAAATTGCCGAACCAAGGAAAGATATTTCTACTAATGCGCCAAAAATTTTGATTTTGAAGATTAATCCTGATCAAATAGGAGGCGTGATAGGCTCTGGCGGAAAAACCATTAAAGAAATTAAGGCAAAAACTGGTGCGGATATTGATATTGAAGATGACGGCACGGTTTATTGTACCGGTAAGGATGGTTCCGCCGAAAAGGCCAAAAAAATTATTGAAGCTATGACTCATGTCTACGTAGCGGGCGAAAAATTTATTGGAACCGTAACCAAAACCACTGACTTTGGTGCTTTTGTGAGAATTGGTGATACAGATAATGAAGGCTTAGTGCATGTTTCAGAAATTGCTTCATTTAGAGTAGATAACGTGGCCGCTATTCTGAAACCAGGTGATAAGGTGCCAATAATGGTAAAAGGGGTAGATGAAAGAGATAGAATAAGCTTGTCTATCAAACTAGCTGATCCAGAGTGGGCAAAAAGTAAAATGCCCAAACCAGCAGCTCCAATAGTACCACCAAAACCGCCAACTCCAGGTAAAATATAGAAAAAAATAAACTGATTCACAAAATGAATCAGTTTATTTTTATGCTCCAAATTTCATGTTATAATATAAGACAGATATGCCTCCAGAAGAAAACGCAAATAAAAATAATCCAAACTTTGGTGCCCTTAAAATAGGTATTGACCCTGTTTTCAAAAGTACCACAAGTCAAACAAACCCCGCCACGCCATTAACACCCGGAGGGGCTTTTAATGTATTAAATAGCCAAAAATACACCCCAACCCAACCAGCTGGAGTTCCTGTTCCCCAGCCACAAATAAACAGTGCCCCAAATCAAAAATCAATAGTTAGAACCTTAAAAGGGGACATGGAAACAGCCATTCAGACCGAGCACCTTTCATCTATCAACATTGCGATTGCGGAAAATCAAAGAATGCATGAGCAGATAAATAGTGGTGCGGTGGAGCAACCTTCTACCGGTGACTATTCAAAAAATAAAGTAATAATATTTATTAGTTTTCTTTTGGTGATAGCGGGTATTGTTGGTATTTCCATTGTGTATTTTACAAAAAAATCTGGCCCCGCTCCTGCACCCTCCATTCAGGAGTTACCATCATTAATTACAACTGAATTTAAAGACATGTTAGACACAGATACAGTTGTAAAAAATAAATTAACAACAGTTCTAGGAAAAAAATTAAATGACAGCCAGTTTACAGTTAACAATCTTTATAATAGCTACTTAACCACCGGCTCTAGTACTGGGAAAAGATTAATTACCGCCAAAGAATTTGTCACCTTGGCTGGTTTCAAAATGCCGGACATTGCCAAAAGAACATTACTACCTGATTTTATGGTTGGCACCTACTCTTTTAGAAAAAATCTACCGTATGTTATCTTTAAAACCTCTTCCTTTGAAAATACCTACGCCGGAATGCTAAATTGGGAGAAAGATATGGCGGATGATTTTAAAATTTTGTTTAGATTACCGGGTTATGACCAAAATATTGGAATATCAGCCGAATTAACTCCATCAGTTTTTAAAAAGTTTGAAGACAAAGTAATTGTAAATAAAGATGTCCGCTTATTACGTGATGAGCTAGGAAACATTATCCTCCTTTATGGAATAATTGATAAAGAAACAGTCATTATAACCGTCAGTGATGTTGCGTTCAAAGAAATCCTCAACCGCCTAAACAAGGAACAAGCTTTGAACCGGTAAACCTTATGTGCTATTATTAGGATATGAAAAATACAAATAAATACAAAAAACTTTTAGAGGCAGAGAAGGAGAAACTATTAAAAGAACTAACCACCATTGGCCGAGTAAATCCTTCAAGCCCAAACGGTTGGGAAGCGGTAGAGACTGATCTGGATTCTGACTCAGCTGATGAAAATGAAGTGGCTGATGAGATAGAGGAACTTGGTGAAAATGAGGGGATATTAGCCAAGCTGGCCGCCCAGCTTAACACTGTGGAACAAGCTTTAAAAAAAATAAAAATGGGAACTTATGGAAAATGTGATATAGATGGAGAAGAAATACCGGAAGAAAGACTAAATGCTAATCCTGCCTCCTTAACTTGTATTAAGCATACAAAATAAATATAAATGGGATTTGCTAAAACATACAGCGCCCAGCCAAGTGTTTTGGGTGCGCGTATTATTGATGTAGAAGTAGACATTTCCAAGGGATTAAATAATCTAACAATTGTTGGCCTGGGGGATAAATCCGTAGGGGAAAGCCGAGATAGAATATCTGGGGCGATAAAAAATTCCGGCTACAAATCCCCAAAACAATGTAATCAAAAAGTGGTTATCTCTTTAGCTCCCGCTGACATGAAAAAAGAGGGGCCAGTATTTGATTTGGCTATGGCGATAGCTTATTTAACCGCGAATGAGGAACTTATTTTTGATCCAAAGGGAAAAATCTTTCTTGGTGAACTATCCCTAGATGGTAAATTAAGAAGAATCAGTGGTATTTTACCAGCAGTAGCGGAAGCTAAACGTAAGGGCTTCCTAGAAATTTATTTGCCAAAGGAAAATGCTCGTGAGGCTGCCTTAATTTCAGACATATTAATTTTTGGCGCGGAAACTTTGGAGGAAGTTATCACCCATCTTTCACTTGGTGACAAAAAGGAGGGGGAAAATGCTGACCCAGAATGTTTTGAAGCTGAACAAAGTAAAAATCGTTTTCATAAAAATTTAAGAAAAATTTCTAGTCAGCCAAAAACAATAATTGATTCGCCAGATGAAGAAAATGAAATTGATTTTACTGACGTAGTGGGGCAGGAAAGTGCCAAAAGGGGATTAGAAATTGCCGCCGCTGGTGGACACAATATTGCTATGTATGGGCCGCCAGGTACTGGTAAAACCATGTTAGCTAAGGCCTTCTCGGGTATTTTACCGCCACTATCTTTTGAAGAAATTATAGAAATCACCGGTATACACTCCGTGGCTGGTACACTGCGTGGTGACTTGGTCAGCACTCCACCTATCCGTGCCCCACACCACACCGCCTCCTATGTTTCACTGGTAGGCGGTGGTACCATACCCAAACCAGGAGAAGTAACACTGGCCCACCGCGGTGTCCTTTTTCTAGATGAATTTCCCGAGTTTGATAAAAAAGTATTGGAAACTTTACGCCAACCACTAGAAGAAAGGGAAATAAGTATCTCCAGAGCGCGCGGTTCTATTACTTTCCCCGCCAATTTTATTTTGATTGCCGCCATGAACCCTTGCCCGTGTGGAAATCATGGTTCAAAAACGAAAGAATGTATTTGCCGAGCCGCCGATCTTTTAAAATATCAACGTAAATTATCAGGCCCAATTATGGACCGAATAGATATGTGGGTTGAAGTTTCTCAAATCAATCACGCTGATTTATCTGGTAAAAAAAGTGATGATCAAAAGAAAAGTAACCCTCAAATCCGCACCAGGATTTCCCAGGCCAGAATAATGCAAAAAGAACGATTTTTAAAATTAAAACGCAAAGTAAAAACTAATAGTGAAATGAATTCTAAGGATATTTCTAATCTGATTGAATTATCCAAAGAAGTGAAAGATATTTTGGATAAAAGTGCCGTAAAGCTTGACCTCTCCGCCCGAGCCTATCACCGTGTTATTAAACTGGCCCGCACCATTGCTGATTTGGAAAAATCTCCCCAAATAAAAATGTCCCATATTTTAGAGGCACTTCAATACCGACCAAAAGTAAACTAAAAAGCCTTAATTACTAGAAAGGATTTTTAGCACCACGAACTTCAAAGTGGAGGTGTGGGCCGGTAGATTTACCAGTGTTACCAGAAAAACCAATAGACTGACCCTTAGTAACTATCTGCCCGACGGAAACAACAGTATAGTTCATATGACCATAAACAGTCTGAGTATTATTTGGGTGCTGGATAACTACATAATTACCATAACCACCATTGTAACCAGAGTTCTTACTTATAATTACGGTTCCTCCAGCTGAGGCATAAAGTGGTGAGTTTGAAGGCATACCATAATCTACCCCGTTATAACCATGTAGACCTTGAGTTCTATGCCCACCAATAAATGGTTTAGCATAATATCCATCATAAGAAGGACCGCCGGCACTAATCAACCTAGAAGAAGCAGTAGTGGAGATAGACGAAGGTCGAATAGAAGTAGACACTTGGCCATCAGGAATCATAATGGTGTCCCCAATAGCTAGCTTGTCACTAACTTTTAAATCATTAAAGCTGGCAATTTCAGTTACATCTCCACTATATTTCTTAGCAATTGTATTTAAAGTATCTCCTTTTACCACGGTGTGCATTACTCCAGACATAGGTAAAATAACCAAGGTTTGACCAACTTTAAGGGTGGAACCTTTGGTCATATCGTTGGCCCACAAAATGGTATTGGTGGAAACGTCAAACATCTCAGCTATCTTTGCTAAAGTATCACCGCTTCTCACAATATAAATACTAATCTGGCCATTAGAATTGTCTACCGTATCTGGGGCCTCAGTTGAAGGACCTACTTCTGGTAATAAAGCCTCCCCGCCATCAATAACCACCCCGGCACTGACCTTTGGTGCTGGATTACTATTGTTAGCCGGCTCTGGTAAGGGCATATTTTGTGAACTGGATTCTATTACAGTCTCAACTTGAGCCGAAGCATCCTGCCCGGAAAAAAGCCCAGATAAAAAAGATATCACCCCGGCATGGGTGATTGTTGGTGCTAAAATAAAAAATAAAACAAAGGTATAAAGCAAAATAGTCTTTCCAAGAGAAAGACAAATACGCTTAGCTATTATAATGTTAGAATAAAAGTCCATAGTCGAGGTAGTTATCAGAGTGGAAATGTCAGCAAACCGTCCAGAAAAAGTCTTAAATATTGGAAACTACCTACCGAAATATAATAACAGAAATTTGACCCAAAATCAACAAAAGTGGGGGTAGCCTGTGGATATCTATGTTAAATATCTGGCTCAAAATAAGGCTATTTTAGCTATTAAATAGGACCTAACTATGCTATAGTAGGTCAATGGAGGACAAAAACAGTAAAAAAGACTACCCGGACGGGCTGAACCCCGGCCAAAAAGAGGCGGTTTTACACAGAGATGGGGCACTTTTGATCTTTGCGGGGGCCGGAGCGGGAAAAACTAAAACTATTACCTGTCGAATAATGCATTTGATCAAAAACGGAGTAGAACCAAAAAATATTTTAGCTATTACCTTTACAAATAAGGCTGCCAAGGAAATGCGGGACCGAATCCTAGGGGCGATAGAGAGGGAAAAAGGTCTAGCGGGGGTATTTCCACATGAAAAACCTTTCATTAGTACTTTTCACTCACTTGGCGTCCATATTTTAAAAGAAAATAGTCGAGAGTTGGGTCTGACCCGCCATTTTTCCATCTTTGACAAAAGTGACTCGCTGAAAACAATTAAAGAAATAGTCCGGGATATGGGACTAGATCCCAAACAACACGAGCCAGGTAAAATTTTAAATATTATTTCTCGAGAAAAGGGAAATTTAAAAAACGCCGATGACTTTACTGAATCTATCCGTGGAGAAAATGCCACTAGCCACCATAAGCTCATAGCCAGAATCTGGACGGAGTATGAAAGGAAACTAAAAGCCGAAAAAGCTTTAGACTTTGATGATTTGTTACTTAAAACCTATAAACTATTAAAAAATAATAAAGAGGTATTAGAGAAATACCAAAATCTTTGGCAGTACATCCATATTGATGAGTATCAGGATACTAATCAGGTACAATATATGACCGTAAAACTTTTAGCAGAAAAACATAAAAATATTTGTGTGGTGGGGGATATTGATCAAAATATTTATAGTTGGCGCGGGGCGGATATTAAAAATATATTAAACTTTGAAAAAGACTATCCAGAAGCCAAAGTGGTATTACTAGAAGAAAATTACCGTTCCACGCAAAATATCCTCGCGGTGGCCAATAGTATTATCAAAAAAAACGTAAATAGAGTGGAGAAAAATTTATTTACTAAAAATATTGAGGGAGAAAAAATTTCCCTCTATGCTGGTTATAATGAGGTGGAGGAAGCTCAATATATTGCCAATAAAAGTAAAGAACTTATTGCTTCTGGTGTTTCCGCTAGAGATATAGCCGTTTTGTACCGGGCAAATTTTCAGTCCCGCGCCCTGGAGGATGCTTTTTTAAGCAAAAGTGTGCCCTATCAAGTACTGGGCACCAAATTCTTTGAAAGAAAAGAAGTGAAAGATGTAATTTCCTTTGTGCGAGCTGGGCTTAACCCGGACAGCTTAACTGATATAAAAAGGATCATTAATGTGCCAGCTCGGGGAATAGGAAAAGTAACAATTCTAAAAATATTTTCCGACCAAAAAGATGATTTGCCAGCGGGAACAAAAATAAAAGTAAATCAATTTTTTAATTTACTAAAAGAAATTAAGAAAACCGCTCTAGAAAAAAAACCATCCGAAGTCATAAAGTTTGTAATAAAAGAAAGTGGAATAGAAAGAGAATTACAAGACGGAAATGATGAAGATAAGGAGAGGTTAGAAAATATGCGAGAATTAGCAACCTTAGCTATAAAATATGACTATTTACCACTTGGGGAGGGGATAGAAAAATTAATTGAGGAGGCGGCGCTGGCCTGTGATCAGGATAGTCTAGAGAAAAATGAAAATGCAGTAAAACTAATGACCGTGCATGCTTCTAAGGGGCTGGAATTTGATTATGTTTTCATCACCGGCCTGGAAGAAGATTTATTTCCGCACCAAAGGATGGGCTCAACCAAAAATAAAGAGGATGGGGAGGAGGAGAGAAGATTATTTTATGTAGCTATCACCCGGGCCAGGAAAAAAGTCTTCCTTACTTATGCTAATACCCGCACTATCTTTGGCTCAGCCCAGGTAAACACACCCTCACAATTTATCGGGGATATTGAGGAAAGTTTTATTGAACCGGACCAGACATTTGAATATCGGGAGAAAATTGTGTATCTTGAACTGTAATGCAAAATATACCAGCTAAAAAATCACTGGGGCAAAATTGGTTAAAATCTAAGGGAGCTTTGTTGAAAATGCTTGAAGCGGGGGAGGTAACGGGGAAAGACATTATACTGGAAGTAGGCCCTGGTAAAGGTGCTTTGACAGAAAAACTATTAGAAAAAGCCAGCAAGGTGATTGCGGTAGAAAAAGATGACCGGCTTATAGAATTTTTAAAGGAAAAGTTTGCTGTTGAAATAACCGCTAATAAATTAGAAATTATACACGGTGATATTTTAGATTTTAATCCGGCAAATTTTAAGTTAACAGCGGGAAATTATAAATTAATTGCTAATATACCTTATTATATTACTGGGCAGTTTTTACGGAAATTTTTAGAAAGTGATTACCAGCCAGAAAGGATAGTGGTGATGGTGCAGAAAGAAATTGCTCAGAGAATAATAGCCAATAATCCGGAAAAGCAGGGGGAGAAAAAGGAAAGCTTACTCTCAATAAGCGTAAAAGCCTTTGGCACACCCAAAATAGTAATGAAGGTGGGTAAAGAAAACTTTTCACCCGCCCCAAAGGTGGATTCCGCTATTCTTTTAATTTCTAATATCTCAAAAAAACTTTTTGTCCTGGACGGGCAAGCAGAAAATAAAGTTACGGAAGAAAAGTTTTTTAAGATTCTTCACGCTGGTTTTGCTCATAAAAGAAAAATATTAATGGGAAATCTAAAAGAGGGAATAGAGGTCAGAGAAAATCTGGAAGAAATATTTAATGTTTGTAAAATACCATTAAAAGCCCGGGCGGAAGAACTAAGTATTGAAGATTGGGTAAGGCTCTGTCAAAAATTAAATTAAAAAACTAGCGAAAGATTTCCGCTAGTTTTTTAATTTTAAATTCTTTTAAAAATATTATTGCGTGGTAGAGGAAGCAACACCAGTGGTTATCTTTACATACTTTACATTACCACCGCTTAGGAAGGCCATATCAATATTACCCTTGGTATCCGTGGACATCACACACTGCTGTCCTTTGACAATATTCTTTGTGGCCCCAAACTTACTAACCCCTTCTGTGGTAATATATTTCATTTTAATATAACCATCAGAACCGGTCCAACATAGGAAGGCTCCACCACCTTGCGCTGGAGTCCACTGTGGAGCAAAACGAGTGATACCATTACCATAATCTGCTGGATTACTATCTACCACCTGGAGTTTATTTGTTGGGAAAATCATTTTAGTTCCATCCCAAATATTTATAGCCACCCCGCCGTATGAAGAACCCAGATAAGCCACCTTGGAATTCTTCCAATCAACACCCACAGAAACATACTGACCATCATCACCCATGGTGTTGTATTTGCCACCATCAGCCCATAAGACAGGCTTACTCATAGTAGAATTTACATACCAACTGCCACTAGCGGGAACTCCGCCCATAGCCGCGTGCCAAACACCAGCTTTAGCTACCATTGTTGAGGTACTGGCGGTGGTTGTCCCATAATTTGGAGCAATTTTGAAAGCAATCTTTTCACCACTAGCACCTGGGCTCATGGTTTTACCTAATGATTGGCTCCCCCTAGAATCAACTTTTACCATTGGATCTGGTTGGCAACCATAAAACCAAGCATTATCAGAATAAAATGGATCAACCGCCAAAACTCCACAGAAATTAAATTTGGAAGTAGGAATAACTTTATTAAACCAACTTAAACTTGAACCGTTTGTAACCTGTCCCAGATATCCCAGCCAATTTGAAGTTAGAGCTTCTGCCTCTTCCTGAGTATGACCGGAGCTAGATACAGCGCCAGCGCCTGAAGTTGAACCCGCAGTACCAGCTGAAGTCCCGGTAGTATTAACTCCGGCTGAGCTCACGTTGTAATTCTTACCGTTCCTCTCAATAGAGGTACTAGTACAAAGAGGATAAACCGGAACTGGTCCAAGGGCTTGACCAGTAGGAACAGAACATAGAGTAGCCCCTTCCGGAATAACTGAGGCAGAATTATTTAATGTCGTAAGATTATCTTTTAAATTTCCTTTTAGAGCACCGGAACCCATTGCCTGAACAGTACCAATATAGCCTTCATGGCCACAATTTTCTCCAATAATACTATTATAGGTAGCATATCCAAAGACACCGTCATATTTATTGGGCACACGAGTAGAATTTACCATTCCGGTGGTTGGCATTGCCCCAGTAGAAGAATTCTGAATTGCCTGATTTGGATCAATACTAGATGATGACAAATAAGGAACAATTTGAGTATCGCTCAGCAAATAACCTGGCACCAGACCAGTATAATTCTTATCTTGAGTTGTCTCAATAACAAAATGCTGATAACGTTCATGGTGTAAAGATGTATAAAACATATTACCACCAGTATCATAGTTAACAGTCTCTAACCCCTCTTTTCTAAGTCCAAACTCATTTATGAGATAAACATTTATATTCCATTTTCCTGTTGGCTCACAATATTCATACTCCACATCATGAACAATACCGATTATAGGAACTAGACTTAGATCCGCCACTGGAGCAACATTCCCCCCAGAGGGAGTCTCTTCTCCCGGGCCAAAAACAACAGTGCTTCCAGAAATCCAGGTTTTATCATTATCATTAATACCAATATGGGCAAGAGTTGGTCCTCCTTCTTTTATGACCAGAGGAATAAGGCTATGCCAAACACCCACAATTTTTTCATAATAATATAAACCACCATAATTATTCACGCCGCTCACCAAAATGTGTGGTTGATCCTTGGAATCAGTGGCGATACTTGGCCAGGTAGGAGCCCAAGTGGGTTTTGACCCAACCACCTCAGTTGTCCCAATAGCTGAAATAACATTCTTCTTTACGCTTGAAAGCCTTAATAAAGACCAGGGATTACTACCAGTAATAGCTGAAGCTGAAGTGGTGGTAGCAACAGCGGGAGTGGTAGTGGCCACAACAATAACAGTATCACTTACCCTAACTGATACTGAATCCGAGATATTATTTCCATTTACTGTACGACAGGTAACAGTAAGTGTCTGATTTACCGTCCCAACGGTATAATTTACATTACCAGATGAAGTATTATTGTTAGAGGCATAAACATTCCCGGTTAATGATTCGTTGTTAGCCCGCCCAGAACAAGAAATCACTCCTCCAGCGCGCCAGGAAACAGCCACGTTACTATTTTTTAACACCGTCACAGTATTACTCTGATTATTTACCTTCAAATCAACATAAGGGGATCCGTCTGAAGAACAGTTTACGGCTGACCGAGCGCGGCTAGCATTATTTGAAGAAATGGCTCCAATATTTATTAAAAGCTCCACAAACTGACAGGTAGACATATTTGGCTGACTATTTGTAGGGGTGAGAATAGGGGTAGAAACAACAATCGGGGCGGGGATTATAGTTACAGTTTGGCCTTGAGGAACACCCACAGAATCATAAGTGTTCATTACTCCGATAAGTAAATTAAGCCTTGTTCTGGTTGGTCTATTTACCACTCCGTCCGCTGTAGTAATACTGTTTAAGGTTAGAACAATGTCCTTGTATTTGTTTTGAAATTTAATCACTGCTACCTTGGTCAATTCCCCAAAATAGGTTGATTCCTTACCATGAGAACCGGGTCCCTCTGTGGCCACCATAGTATCCACATCAGCATTTAGAACCCTTTGTAGCTCTCTCACGTCAGAATCAGTATCACCAAGCCTTAAATCTTTTTTGAAGGAAAAACCAGAAGTAACTACATTCCTCAAACTGCCAATATTTTGAGCTTCAGATTTGGTTGGTAGGAAAACGATACTTATTACTGAAACCAAAACAATAGACAAGAGAGAAGCTAGGGAGATTATTTTTTTCATGTTTATTTTTAAATTTATAAAACTTTTATCATTGTATTTTACCATACATATTTGCTATAATAAAGCAGTATATGCACAAATATCTTCCCTCAAAAAGATTTTCTTTAACTCTGCTCTCCATTATACTGGCCTTGGTTATCATCTATGGAGTTTCCTTTTTTGTTAAAAGTGAAAAAAGCGCGCCTAAGCTAGCCGCTACAGAAAATAATACCAGAGTTCAAGAATTTATAGCCCTAGATTCTGATGGGGATGAATTAAAGGACTGGGAAGAGGCGCTCTGGAAAACTGACCCTAAAAATGCCGACACAGATGGGGATGGAACAGGGGATGGATTGGAAATAAAAGCTAACCGTGACCCCCTCAAGGCTAATACGGCGAAAAGTGGTGAAACACCAACAGACTTATTTGATGTTGAAGTGGTGGCCGCTAATAAAAAAGCGGATGAAGATTTTGCTAAACTATCCCAAACAGATCAGCTGGCTAGAACCTTTTTTTCCCAATATATAGCTTCAAAAAGTGCTAGTGGAGCGACCTTAAATAATAGCAACAAACAAATTATTCTGGACACCGCTATCTCAAAAATTGAAACTCCTGCTATTAAAAAATATTATGCCACCGACATCAAAATTACTGATAATTTAAGCACTACGTCTCTAAAAGAATATGGAAACAAACTTGGCCAAGCTTTTTTCACCGGTACAGCTGTTGAAAAAGTGGCAAATGAATTGGACACAATAACTAAAGCCGCCGAAACACAAGATGAAAAGGTACTTGATGATTTAGACCCAATAATAGAGAGTTACAATAACACTATTACCAAAATACTTATGATTTCTGTACCAAGAGATGCAACATTTATACATCTTAAATTCCTTAATGACTTATTATCTTTAAAAACAAGCCTAGAGGAAATTAAAAAAATGTTCAGTGACCCGGTTCAGGCTATTAGTGGAATGGAAAGATATAAAACCTCTACTGCTAATATTAAGGCTGATCTAACTAAAATTAAAAGTTATTTTAGTGAAAAAAAGATAATTTTTAATCAAAATGAGTATGGATATATCCTATTAAGTATTATATAATAAGACCATGGACCTCTTCCTAAAAAAGAAAAAACTAATTTCACTCATTCTCCTTTTTTCTTTGACGATTGGTTTTTCTCCCATTTTTGCAACAAAAACATTAGCTCAAACAGGGCCCGCATTAATCGCAGCAGAAGGTGCGGCAGTATTAAGCGCCGCTGCACCATTTAATGGTGTTTGTTCTCCGTTGGTTTGGGGTTCTGGATGGGCGTGTGACCCTGGTACCCGTTATAACACTTTAGCAATATTATCTACTGCCTTGGGTGTTACTGGGGGTGTAGCACAGAAGGAAGCGGTGTGGGATGGTATTGCATATTTTCTTGCAAGAATATTGATTAGGCAGCTTTCCCAAAGTATTGTAACTTGGATAAATAGTGGTTTTCAGGGAAATCCCTCTTTCGTTCAAAACCCAGGTAAGTTTATGGCTGAAGTAGGGGATAGGGCTATTGGGGAATTTATTTTTGGTAGTGATCTTGGTTTTTTGTGTTCCCCTTTTGAAACAAATATCCGAATCAACTTGGGTTATAAATATTCACCTTTTAAAGATAAGATAAACTGTACTTTATCTGGAATACTAAAAAACGTAGACGGTTCAGTCACTAATGCTTACAATGATTTTATGGATGGTGATTTTATTAATGGCGGTGGGTGGGATAGTTGGTTAAATATCACCACTAATCCTCAAAACAATCAGATCGGAGCGCAGTTAATAGCCGAGGCTGAGCTTACTGCTAGAATTGGGGAAAAAGAACTAATAAAAAAGGACGAGCTTAACTGGAGCGGAGGTTTGCTTTCTATGAAAAATTGTACAAGAATTACAAAAGATGCAAATGGTGTACAAACAAATGCCGAGAGTTACCGGGGAGACCCAGCCTTTTTTCAGAAAGTTGGAACACAAACTGGAAGTGGCCAGCTAGTGCGTGATACTAGTGGTACAATTACTGGTAGCACTGAGGATGCCTGTGAAATAGTTACCCCGGGAACCTGGATCACGGGTAGCGGTAACAAGGTTTTTGGTATGGATTTAGACGCGCTTGGCGTGGCTGATGAACTTGATGAAATAATTGGAGCTTTAGCAAACTTTGTCATAAGTAAGGTTATTCAAAAAGGAGTATCTTTACTGACTGGTGATGATCTTTCCTCTGATAATGCTGATTGGAGAGAGGGAATTGCGGCAATGGAAGCACAACAAAATCAGCAGGGTCAGGAGGCTGTTACTGATGTTCAGGCAAGGGCAAATAATAATGGCGGAAATACTAATAACGGGGGAAATATTAATAACAATATAAATATCACTCCCGTAAATGATTCCACAACCATAGTTACCTACAACACCTCGGGTACGGTTGACTTTAGTAAAACTTTTGACACTAGAGCGGAAATTCTAAAAGCTATTGAGGAGCAAACCCTAAATGAAACTAATTACCTTTATACTCAAAATAACACTATCCTTCTATTATTAACTACCTCCCAAAATGTTTTTGCCTCTTCAAACTGTTCTGCCACTGACAAAACAATGGTAATAAATCAAATTACGGGTGACTACACAGGGGCAAGAGATTTGGTTTGGAATATAAAAGATGCATCCGGCGCGGCAACCACCACTAATAACAACCTTGCTCTACTCAACACTTCAAAGACAGCTGTTTCTAATCAGCTTTATAATATTTCTGACGCAAGTATACAAACTGCTATTCAAAATCTAGCCGCAAATACCACTTTCCACTCTCCAGCCACAGTAAATAATTATTCTCTAGGTGGCGCCATCTTTAATACAATAAGAGGTTGGATAGCAAACAAGATAACGGCTTTAGGTTCCACCTGCAGTATTGATAAGAGTTCGTTAGCGGAGTGGGGGATATAAGGAGAATTTGACAAAATAAGTAGATATTAAAATGTTTTTAAGATAAAATCAGAAAAGAATGAAGAAAATTTCTTCAAAAATTATCGGGGTTTTATTACTTACTACCATACTTTGGGGTAGTCTGGGTTTTGACTTGAAAAAAGATCAAATAATCCTAGGATTAAAAACCCAAACAGTCGAAGCAAAGGCTCAAGTTAAGACTCAGGCTGAAATATCTGCAGAACAAATGCAAAACCGCCTTGCTTGTCAAAATAAATACCCAAATAAAGGACCAGATTATGCTAAATGTATAGATGCTTTTCTCAGCCGCCAAGGGAAAAACTGGAAAACCGATCTGTGGGATTGGTCTTTTAAGGTTGAGAACGCCGTGGGAGACAAAGTAGCCGCAGCAGCTGATTTTGCAAAAAATAAAGCGGTGGAAGCATTTACTTATCTTCTTTTTGTAATATTAATATTTTTTAACTCCTTAGTCACCCTAGCTGGTAACTTGTTTGATATGGCTATAAATTACTCTATACTGCAGATTAGCACTTACACCGGAATACATGAGGCTATATTAACCGTTTGGTCAACAATAAGGGATGTTTTAAACATCGTCTTCATTTTTGCATTACTTTGGGTATCATTAAAAACAATCGTCAGCCTTAGTAATGCCAATACCAAGAAGGTATTAGCTAGCGTAATAATTGCCGCCCTACTCATTAACTTTAGTCTGTTTATTACCCGGGTGGCTATAGATTTGGGAAATTATGTGGCGGTAGCAATGTACGAGCGTGTATTAACTGATATTCCCCCGGATAAGGATGGAAAACAATATATAAGCACAGCCCTAATGGAAAATCTCGGACTTTCAACGTTATATACTGCTAGCAGCCAACCTAGTGAGGACTCGGCGACAAATCCAGACACAATTACGGCTTTACTAATAAAAATCATTTTAGTGGTTATTGTTTCTTGGGCTTTCTTTTTTGCCTCCTTCCTTTTTATTGCCAGAATCATCACCTTCTTTATTTTAATGGCCTTGTCCCCAATTGGTTTTATTGGTGACATAATTCCTTATCTTAAACCGTACGCTAAAAAATGGTGGGATACATTATACGGCCAGTCCTTAGTTGCCCCTATTTTTCTACTTTTTATGTTCCTTTTAATTAAAGTCGCCAGCACTGGGTCATTTATTATTGATACAACAGGCGCCTCTCAAATTTCTATCACTTCATATTTTAATTTTGCTCTGATTATTGCTCTACTTATCATGGCCGTAAAAATTACTCAAAAACTGAGTGGTGAAGCAGGTAGCTTATTAACTTCCTTGGGTGCCGGGGTTCTTGGAGCGGGTCTTGGTTTAGCTATTGGAGGAGGTGCCTCCTTTTTGAGAAGAAAAGTTGGCGCTAAGGCTCTTGAAACTGCAAATGACCAAGGTTTGAAAGACAGAGCGGCAGAGGGTGATGTGGGGGCAAGATTGAAACTAGCCGTGGCACAACGCGCCTCAAAGAGTAGTTTTGATATTAGGAATACCAAAGCGGGTGGTCTTTTCAAGAAGGCCGGTCTTGATGTTAATAAGGGTGTAATGGGGGTTGGAGGATTAAAGAAGGGTGGTTTTGCTCAAACGGTCAAGGACGCAGAAAAAAAGGCTGAGGAGGAGGCAAAAAGCTATGGTGAAATTCCTGAGGAACACACCAAAAAAATAGTGGCCGACGCCGAGTTGGAACGTTATGAGTTGACCCAACTAGAAAGCATGGTAGCGAGAACCCCGGAACAGCAAAGAGTGTTAGTGCACCACCGTCAGGCCCAAGCTGAGTATAACAGAAGGTTTGCTGGAGTAAACGAAGCGGAAAATAAAGAAAAATTTATAGCGAGAGTAATTAAAAAAGAAAGATTAGAAGCGCTTGAAGCAAGGGAGAGGAGACAAGAAAAGATACTAGGAAAATATGTTGGCTTTGGAACGGGGAAGGTATTCAAAGCAAAAGCCGATAGAGTAAGAAAGTCTATGACAGGAAAGAGTGACGAGCAGGAAGTTATTGAAAAAATGAAAAAAATAATAGCAGCTGAGGCAGCCGCCGCTCCAGCCGCCGCCCAACCCGCAGCTCAAGCATCTGCTCCAGCCGCCGCTGCAACACCACCAACTGGAGCCCCACGTTCTTAATCTAAAATAATATGGACAACGAAACCCAAAAAATAATAGAGGATCAAATGAAAAACCTTCCAAAGGATGTTTTGGAGGCAATAATTTCTGTGGATTACAAAACCAAACTTCAGGAAGTAACCAAAAGGCAAAGACTATTAATTGACCAGGCGGGAAAACTGGAAATGGAAACTACGTTGGTAATGATTGGTCTTGAGCCACTGGCTGATTATGTAGGTAATATTCAAAGGGAGATGGCGGTGTCTGAGGCCAGAGCCAGAGAGATAGCCATAGACGTAAGTGACAATATTTTTAAGCCCATCAGAACCTCATTAGAAACAATAAATAAATCATTAAATGAAACTCCAGAAGTAATTGAGCCTGATCTAAACCGTGACCAGATACTAAATGAAATTGAAAATCCAGTTTCTAACCACCAACCAGCCGTCTCCACTTCCACGGCCATAGAAATAAAACCTGCCCAGGATATCCAAACCATCCCTGGTCAAGGGGTGAAGGACGCTAGTCTTGATATAGTAAATAATAAAATGACCACCACCACTATTACCCCTCAACAAATAATTGCTGCCAAACCAAAAATCAAGCTGCCTGAACTAAGAAAAAGTTCCGCGGGTGGGGCTGACCCTTATAGAGAGCCTATAATGTAAGCCGCTACTTTAATATAAATATGAGATTTCAAGTACCACAATTTATTGAAATAGAAGATAAAATTTTTGGTCCGTTGACCATCAAACAATTTATATATATTGCTGGTGGGGCTGGATTATCTTTTATCTTATTTCGTTTTTTACCCCTAATAGTATTTATTCCTCTAGCTTTAGTGGTAATTGGTTTTTCCCTAGCGCTGGCTTTTTATCAAATAAATAGTAAACCCTTAATTTACATTATGCAGAGTGCTTTTGGTTATTATTTCTCCGACAAATTATATTTGTGGAGAAAAAGGGATAATGCCCCTAAAAAAGCCACCACTGCCCCCACGGTAGCCTCTAATATTCCACCTATCTATGTTCCCAAACTATCACAAGGTAAATTACATGATTTAACCTGGAGTTTGGATATAAAAGAAAACCTAAATTCCGAGGAGGAAGGGTAAAAATAGTTTTTAGAGAGAAACTAGGTTATAATAATGATTATATGGCTGTAGCAAAAACAACCCAAGAATTTGTTCCTATAAAAGAAGTCCGCGATGGTGTAATAATCATGAAGGATGGCTCTATGCGAGCCATAGTTCTCTCTTCCTCTATAAACTTTGCTTTGAAGTCAGTTGAAGAGCAGGAAGCTACTATTTATCAATTTCAAAACTTTTTAAACTCCTTGGATTTTTATGTACAGATCTCTATCCAATCCCGCGAGCTGGACATCCGCCCTTACTTAACTTCTCTAGAAAAACGTTATAATGAGGAATTAAATGACCTATTAAAAATCCAGATTCGTGAATATATTCAATTTATAAAAAACTTTACGGAAAACCAAAGTATTATGTCCAAAGCATTTTTTATTGTAATTCCCTTTAATCCTACTTTTTTGACTAATAAAAAGGATGCCAGTTTGGGCAGCTTCCTGCCAAGTTCTAACAAAAAAGTTCAGGCTACGGTAAAAAGTGATTATTTTGAGGAAAACCGAACCCAGCTAGAGCAAAGGGTGTCTGTGGTTCAGCAGGGTCTTATGCGTTGTGGTATCCGGAGCGCCAGCCTAGGAACAGAGGAAACTATTGAGCTCTTTTATAAATTATTTAACCCTGGGGATACAGAGAAGCCAATTAAACTTTAAATAAAATGGGAATTTTTGACTTTTTAAAAAAGAATAAAACTGCCGAACCAGAACTAGCCTCTTTCTTACCCCAGGAAATATATGAGTCTGGAGTTTTAGAGTTACAAGATATTATTGCCCCCTCCGCTCTTAAAATTACTCCTAACCAAATAAACCTAGGTGGTAAAATAGCTAGAACCTTTTTTGTTATCTCTTATCCGCGTTTTTTAACGGAGAGCTGGTTTGCCCCAATTATAAATCTAGACAAAATCTTTAATATTTCCATCTTCATTCACCCCATTGAAACAGCAAAAATTCTCCGCCAATTCCAAAAAAAGGTAGCTGAGGTTCAAAGCCAAATCAACCAAAGAGAGGGGAAGGGTCTGGTCCGTGACCCCATGCTGGATACCGCCCATCAAGATCTAGAATCCCTGAGAGATAACTTGATGCAGGCCCAAGAAAAAATCTTTGATGTGGGTGTTTACATTACTCTTTACGGTGATAGTGATGAGGATATAAACAAGTTAGAAACCGAAATAAAGTCTATTTTGGAGGCTAAAATGGTTTATTTAAAACCTGCCCTTTTTCAACAAGAACAAGGTTATAAAAGTATTATTCCAACCGCCGATGACGAGCTGGAAATTCACTCCAAATTGAATTCCTCACCATTATCTAGTATTTTCCCATTTGTGTCCTTTGACCTCACTTCAGATAAAGGAATACTTTATGGTATAAACCGCCACAATAATAGCCTCGTTCTTTTTGACCGTTTTTCTCTAGATAACTATAACTCAGTCACCTTTGCTAAGGCTGGTTCTGGTAAAAGCTATGCCACTAAATTAGAGATCCTTCGAACTTTAATGTTTGATGTTGATGTGATTGTGATTGACCCAGAAAATGAATATCACTTCCTAGCTGAAGCGGTGGGTGGAAAGGTTTTCAACATTTCCCTAAATTCCCAAAATCATATAAATCCTTTCCAATTACCAGAAGTTAAGGAAGATGAAACTGCCTCTGATATTTTACGTTCTAATATTATAAACCTAATAGGAATGTTTAGAATTATGTTTGGTGGCCTTTCCCCAGAAGAGGATGCTATTATGGACCGCGCTATTAGTGAAACTTATGCTCTAAAAGATATTACTCCCGAGTCTGACTTTGCTAACCTGGAGCCGCCCTTACTTTCTGACCTTGAATTAGTGCTGTCTGGGATGGAAGGAGCCGAAAGTTTAGTTCAAAAACTTTCCAAATTTACCCGTGGCTCCTGGGCTGGCTTTATAAACAAGCCATCTAATGTTGATATTAATGCGAAATTTGTGGTCTTTTCTATTCGGGATATGGAGGAGGAGCTAAGAGCGGTGGCGATGTATATTATTACTCACTTTATTTGGACCGCTGTTAGGAAGGAAAAGAAAAAAAGATTACTGGTGGTGGATGAGGCTTGGGTGATGATGAAATCAGATGATGCGGCTTCATTCTTGTTTGGTATTGCTAAACGTTGTAGAAAATACTGGCTAGGTTTAGCCACCATTACTCAAGATGTAGCTGACTTTTTGAACTCACCTTATGGTTTACCCATTGTTACAAACTCCTCCCTCCAAATATTATTAAAACAAAGCCCCGCCACTATTGATAGCTTGCAGAAAGTATTTAACTTAACAGATGACGAAAAATTCCTCCTACTTGAGTCTGATGTAGGGGAGGGCTTATTCTTTGTTGGCCAGAAACATGTGGCTATCAAGGTTATTGCCTCATATACTGAGGATCAAATTATTACTTCTGATCCATCTCAATTACTATCCATAAAGAGGGCTAGGGAAGAGCTGGAAAACAGTGGCCAATAAATCATTTTAATTTACATATTCCTGTGTTATAATTTACCAGTATGATGATCAAGAAAAAACTTTCCTATCTACTTACAATTACACTATTAATAATCATAGCGCCCTGTATTTGTCTTGGTCAAAATTTACAATCTCCAAATTCTTATCTGACAATAGAACCAAAAAATCCTGAACCCCTGCAAGAGGTTAGGGTTACAGTCAGTAGCCTCACTGACAATTTAGATGCCTCAAAAATTACTTGGATAGTTAATGGTCAAACAAAAAAAACAGAAATAGGGCTTAAGGAATTTACAGTTCAAGCCGGTAAAAATGGCCAAAAAACTATGGTAAAATCTATTGTAGAGATACCTAATAAAGGAATAGAGGAGGTTGAAATTTCCTTTGTTCCATCCGTAGTTGACCTAATTTACGAGTCTTTATCATATACTCCACCTTTTTATAAAGGCCGGGCATTGAACCCAAACCAAGGTGTGGTTTTAGTTACCGCTATTCCAGAGTTAATAGATAGCGCTGGAAGTAAACTTCTGGCCCAAAATATTATTTATACCTGGAAAAAGGATGGCTATGTACAAGGGTCTTCCTCTGGCCTGGGCAAAAATATATTTGTGTTCAGCGGCACCGTGCCTATTAGAGATTCCCTAATTGAAGTTACTGCCTCTTCATTAGATGGTAATATCACTGCCTCAAAACAAATTAATATTACAAATATTAAATCCGCCCAAGTAATCTTTTATGAAGATAGCCCTATTTACGGCATTATGTTTAATCGAGCGATTACCAATACAGTTAGGATGCTATCAGATGAATTCAAAGTAAAAGCTTTTCCATATTTTATGAGCGTTGGTTATTCACAAAGTCCTGATTTAAATTACAAATGGAGTATAAATGGCAGCCCATCAGAAAATCTGGAAGAGGATAAGGGAGCAATGATTTTTAGGATTGAAAATCCTGGAACAGGAATGGCTAGCATTGATCTGAAAGTTGAAAGTATTTCTAGAATATTTCAATTTGGTCAAAATAGCTTTAATATAAGTTTTGAAAAGCAATAAAATGAAGAATTTATTACCTAAAAAAATATCGCTTCTAACATCAGGAATATTAGTCTGGCAACTTTTAATTCTACCTATAAAATCATTTGCCTTGGAGTATATCCCTTTGGAAGGAGAGGCTTTTAAGGGTTTTGGGGTTGCCAACCCTACCCACGATCTTGCTTTATTTTTATCCCAAGTCTTTCAATTTGGGCTAGCTGTTGCGGCCGCTCTGGCGGTAATTATGATAGTGTGGGGTGGAATAAAAATTATGACCACAGACTCCTGGCTGGGTAAATCTGAGGGCAAACAAACAATTTATAATGCTATTTGGGGTTTATTATTAGCCCTTGTTTCTTGGCTCATTCTTTACACCATTAATCCCAACATTCTTATTTTTAAATTATAAAATATATGCCAAAAATGTCCAAACAATCCGCTATAATATTTATCCTCGTTGTTTTTTTGGGCTCTTTTGGAGCGCTTATTTGGTTTTACTTTACTTCTAATCCAAGTTCGGTAACCCAAACACCATTATTACCAGTAACAGATGTTTATGATCCTTTTGGAACCAGAACAACCATAACTAGCGAACCAGCCACCACCACTGATATTAGTATTGGCGGTAATATCCAGGAACCAATAACTACTCCAGATAAGCTTCGAAAAATATCCGAAGATCCCATCTCTGGTTTTTCAATTATTCAAGACACCAAAGCCCAAAGAACCAATATTCATTATATTTTAAGAGCAAACGGTAACATTTATGAAGCCTATTCAGACTCACCAGAACAAAAAAGATTATCCATAACGACCATTCCTAAGGTTTATGAGTCAATGTGGCTACCAGATGGAGAAAGATTAATTATTCGTTATTTGAAAGATAAACTAGAAAGCATCGAGACCTTTTCTGTAAAGATAAATCCGGCTACTACTACTCTAAATGAGTTTGAAGGGGGAGTTGATGGAAATCACCTAACAGAAAATATTGCCGGGCTAGCAATTAACCCCTTGGGAGATAAAATTTTTTACTTTACTACTAATTTGAACGGGGCGTCAGCTTATATTTCTAAACCTGATGGTTTAAATAAAAAACTTATTTTTGAATCACCATTAATTGAGTGGAATGTGTCCTGGCCAAAAGAGGAAATAATTACCCTGAACACCAGACCCTCAGCTCAAATTCCTGGTTATTTGTATTTCCTAAATAGCAAAACCGGTAGCTTTAATAGAGTGATAGGTAATATCAACGGCCTAACCAGTAAAACAAATCCGGCCGCGACCGAGGTTTTATATTCTGACAGCACCAGAGGCACACCTAAACTTTACCTTTTTAATATCAAGACAGGGGAGAGCAAGCTCCTTCCTTGGAATACTCTGCCTGAAAAATGCCTCTGGAGTAATATTGATACTAAAGTAATCTACTGCGCTGTTCCCAAGGGTTTTCCCACTGGTGACTACCCAGACGCCTGGTATCAAGGGGTAATAGGTTTTACAGATGATATTTGGATGATAAATACTGACACCATGGCCTCTACTTTAATTATGGATATAGAGGGAGAAACAAATAATAATTTTGACATAATAGATCCCCAGTTAGACAAAAATGATAATTACCTGTTTTTCACAGATAAAACAAGCTTGAATTTCTGGAGCTTAAACCTTAAATAGACAAATATTTTACTTTCACCTTTCTCTCTTTTCCTTCACCCACTGACTCAGTGCTTATATCAGGCTGTCCAGCTAAAGTGCTGTGTACTACCATCCTTTCATAAGAAGACATGGCATCCATTAGAACATCAGTTTTGAGGTTTCTAGCTTCTTCAGCGGTATTTAAAGCCTTCATTTTAATTCTAGTGTCGGCTTTTGACTGTTGATCATTTATATCAATGGTACATTTAAAAATTTCCTCTCCGGGCAGGGAGCTCTTATTAAATATTCTTTTTAAAAGATAGACCATATCCCGCCCCACATCTTCTCTCTCAATAGATACTTTTTCAAATTCTACACTCTTCACGGAAAAAACATGCCCCCTTTTCTCATTTAAGGAATAAGAAACAGACTCCGTGGGTGTGCCAATGAGGGCAAAAACTTGTTCTATTATTTTTTTAGCATTTTCTGTGTCCATAATTTTATTTACTTAACTTTTTATCCTCCTTCTCTAATTTCTTTCTCATATATAACTCCTGGCCAATAGCAAACACACTGGAGGTAATAAGATAGAGGGAAATCAAGGCGGCAAAGCTTTTGGCAATAAAAAACATAAATATTGGCATAACATACTTCATTTGCATATTCATACTTTTTGCCAATTCACCTTGAAATGAGGTGTCCTTTTTACCATCCACCGGTTTAGGGACAGCCGGCATGGTGAACTTTATTTGAAAGTACTGCCCCAGGGCCACTATCACCGCCAGTATAGTGTTTTTTTCCGTTATGTCAAAGAGACCTAAGAAAGAAGTGTTTATATAATCTGGGATATGAATAAACGAATATAATAAATTAGTGTTGATATTTGTTAAACCTTCTTTATAAAAAACCATATAAAGGGCAATTAGGATGGGGAGCTGTATCAAGGCTAAGAAAATACCCGCAAAAGGATTCACTCCTCTCTCTTTATATAAATTCATTGTCCTTAAGGCTTGTTCCTGCTTATTATCCTTATATTTTACTTTAATCTCATCTATTTCAGGTTGAATTTTCTTAATCTCAATCTGACTTTTAACTGATTTTTGAGATAAGGGGAATAAAATGAGCTTTATAAGAATAGTAAATAAAATAACTACAATACCAGCGTCTATCCAAGGAAAAGCGCCTACAAAGCCAATAAAGGCGTTATAGAGGGGTTTATATAGGACAGCGTTAAAAACACTTGAAATCATTTAGAGAGTATACCTTAAAAACTTTATTGATTCAACATTTTCGCTTTCACCAATAGTTCAAGGGCCTCCTTCTCAATTTCCTGATAAGAAATAGAGGAAATATCTTTTTTAGCAAAAAATATACCCCAAAAACCGGGCTTTATATCTAATAAGGCTTTTTCCACCACTGATGACAGTTTTCTTTTTATTAAGTGTCTACCAACAGAAGTTTTACTTACCTTCACCGGCACCACAAAGCCAAAACAACTAGGGGATTGGTCCTTATTATCTATAAAACGTAAATACAAGTTTGGGGCGTGCAAAAAAACACCCTCCTTCATAATTTTACCGAAGGGATCCTTTTTTATCCTTCTTTTAATAGGTAACATATAAAACTAGACGGTGCTTAGCCTCTTTCGGCCCTTTTGCATTCTCTTTTTAAGCACCCTTTTACCATACGCCGTTCGGCTTCTAGACAAAAAACCGTGCTTTTTTGCTCTCTTTACCTTTTTGGGATTATATGTAAATGACATAAATAAGAGTATAGTTTATTTTTAACAAAACGTCAAATATAAAAACCTCCAAGTAAAAAATTGACCAAAAAAGTTATCCACCTTTTTTCAACAACTTATGAACATAAATCTGGGTTTTCCACAACTTTTACATTTTAAAATTCAGTATATAATCTATCAAGCATGACAGAAGAAAATAAAAAGCTTTGGTTAAGTGTCCTCTCCGAAATTGAATTATCTATTTCTAAGGCCAACTTTAATATGTGGTTTAAGGACACTTTTATTAATAAGCAGGAGGAGGGAACAGTGTTTGTGGGCGTACCAAACGTGTTTGTTAAGGATTGGCTTATAAATAAATATCATAAAAACATTTTAAAAAGCCTACGAAGTTTTGGTGAACACATCCACGCCATAGAATATTTAGTTATAAAACCTGAAGGTAAAAAAGAGTCGGCAAAGGAAGTGGGGGGAACAAATACCAATGAACTACCTCTGCAGGATTATTACATAAACAAAGATGATAACTTAAATTCTAAATATACTTTTGATACTTTTGTGGTTGGACCTTTTAATGAATTAGCTTTTGCAGCGACACAAGCAATTATAAAGAGAACCGCTATTTATAACCCCCTCTTTATTTATGGCAGCACCGGCCATGGTAAAACCCACTTAGTCCAAGCGGTTGGTAATCATATAAAGACTAATACTCCAAATAAAAAAATATATTATTTAACCTCAGAAAAATTTACTTTAGACCTTATGAATGCCATTCAAAGTGGTACCGCTAATCAATTTAAAGAAAAATATCGTAAATATGATCTATTAATTGTTGATGATATACAGTTTTTTGCCGGCAAACAAAAGACGGAAGAGGAATTTTTCCATCTTTTTAATAGTTTTTATGATAATAACAAGCAAATAATCTTTTCCTCGGATAAACACCCAAATTTTATTTCCGGGCTAGAAGATCGTTTAAAATCAAGACTTAATTCAGGAATGATTGTGGAAATACCTAGCCCAGATCTTGAATCACGTATCCAGATCTTTAAAATAAAATCCTCGATGTTAAATTTCTCCTTATCAGCTGAAATTATCGAATATCTAGCTTCCTCAATAGAAGGCAACATCAGAGAGCTTGAGGGGGTATTAAACTCCATAATTTGTCAGTCTAAACTCAAAAACCGAGACCTAACTATCAATGAAATAAAAGATTTAATAAAAAACAACCTAAAACCAAAGAAAAATTCATCTATAAAGGATGTAGTTAAGACAATTGCTGAGTTTTATGGTATTACTGAAAACGAAATCTATGAAAAAACCAGAAAGAAGGCGGTGGTTAAGCCAAGACAAATAATTATGTATATTTTGAGGGAGGATTTTGATGTCTCTTACCCCACCATAGGGGAAAAGTTGGGGGGAAAAGACCATACCACAGTAATGCATTCTTATGAAAAGGTTAAAGAAGATATTAAAACAGATTCTTCTTTGGTGAGAGAGATTAGCCAAATCCGATCAATGCTTACCTAGGGAAAAACTGTGGAAAAGTTATTAATTGAGTGTTAAAAAATTTTATTAAACAAACAAAAAATAACAACCAAGAAAAAGATAGATGTTTTTATTAACAGATTAAAAATAATATATTTAGAATCACCAATAGATACATTCGTAAAAAAACTTATCCACTTATCCACCACTATAATAGTAATAATCTTCTTTATAAGTTAAAAATAAAAAAATGAAAGCAGAGTGTATAAAAGAAAAATTTTGTTTTGCGGTTTCTAAAACAGAAAAAATAACCGGTAAAAACATGACTCTACCAATTTTAGCTTGTATTTTAATAGAAGCAAAAGGAAACCATTTGATTTTAAAAGCCACTAACTTAGATTTAGGTATAGAAATTAAAATCCCTGCCAAGGTCACAAAAGAGGGGGTGGTGGCTGTACCCGGGGTTGTTTTAAATAGTTTTTTAACAAACCTAACAGGCGATAATAATCTATTTATTGAAGAAAAAGATGGAAATTTAAATGTCTCAGGCTCAACTAGCCAAACAACAATAAAGAGCTATCCTTGCGATGATTTTCCAACTATTCCTAAGGTTAAAGACGGAAAAATATATGAGATAAACTCCCTTGATTTAGTAAAAGGTTTAAAGTCTGTTTGTTATAGTTCATCTCTTTCTAATATAAAACCAGAATTATCTAGTGTTTATATTCATTCTAAAGAAGAGAGTCTGGTTTTTGTGGCCACCGACTCCTTTAGGTTGGCGGAAAAACTAATTAAATTTAAGAAAAATAGCGACTTCGAAAATTTATTGGTGCCTTTTAAGAATGTTAATGACTTGTTAAAAATTATAGGGGACGAGAAGGAAATGTTGGCGATTAACTTTACTAAAAATCAACTTTCTTTTGAGTATAAGGACATTTATATTGTTTCCCGTATAATTGACGGTGTTTTTCCTGACTATCAGCAGATTATAGCTAAGGAATTTAAAACTGAGGTTATTGTTTTAAAACAAGATCTAATAAATATCCTTAAATTATCAAACATTTTTTCTGATAGTTTTAACCAAATTAAAATTAAGGTCTCTCCGAAGGAAAAAATTTTGGAGATAAGGTCAAAGAATGCTAATGTGGGGGAGAATGTAAATAGATTAAGCGCCACTATCTCTGGGGAAGAGGTAGAAATTAATTTTAATCATAAATATATTATTGATTGCTTTCAATCAATTAATTCAGATAGCGTCTCCCTCTCTTTTAATGGTCTTAATAAACCAATGGTAATAAGGGGTGTTTCTGATAAGAGTTTTACTTATTTAGTTATGCCAATGAACCGTTAGTAATATGTTTAATATAAATCAGTATTTAGAGAAGTTTAAAAACATTGGCGGGGGAGAACGTAATCTAAAAGAAGCACTTGTTTTTGCTATTAAAAAAGTACTAAATATTAATATAGATACAAAAAATATAGTTTTAAAAAATGGTGAGGCGCTTATAAAAGCATCCCCAATTATTAAAAATTCTATTTTTATAAAAAAAGAGGAAATATTGAAAATTGTTGAAGAGAAAATGGGTCGAGGGGTGGGGGAAATAAGGTAAATATTATTCCGAAACCATAAAGTTTATTTCTTTTTCTGCTCTATTAAAAACCAAGTCGGTCACCATTATTTTTAGTATATTATTAGTGCTTACTATAGAATTAACCTCTGCTGGAGTGAAGGAGAAGAGGAAGGGAGAGTTAGTTGTGGACCCAATATAGGTATTGTTTATATAAAAATCTAACTTTGATAAGGGATAGGTACTTTGGCTAGTTATTTGAATAGTTATTTTTTCATTTTTATTATAGTAAGAGGTTTGGTTGGGGCTAAGGATGTTAATTTTTGGACTAGTGGCCTTAGTATGAATATCATCAGACTGGATTGGTTTTATTGGATAGGGAATGTTTTGGGTTTTTAGCCACTCCTGCACTGGATATTCCCAATGACTAAATTGCGCATCTGAGGAAGGGTTTTCAGGGACGGCTCCATGGGGTTCATTTTTATCAACCCAATATAAAATTTCATGTACGTCAGGAATAAATATTTCCTGACGGGTTTCTTTTGGGGTTAAGTCTGTAGCTAATTTTTTTGAAATTTTATCTATAGTAAAAGAATCATAACCTTGCCAAACGCCACGGAAGACCGGTTTTATTTCTTCTGGGGTTGGAGTTGGTTTATTAAAATATTCTTTAGGGAAAGAAGGGAGGGCCTCATTCATAAATGCTCGCCACAGTGGAGCAATAACCATTCCGGCCACCTTTTTGTCTATTGGGGAGTTATTATTATTTCCACCCCAGGTGCCAACTACTAAGTTTGGAGTATAACCCACAATCCAAACGTCTCTAAAATCGTTTGTAGTACCTGTTTTAGCGGCCACAGGGCGGTCAGCAAAGTAAAGTGGGGAGTTGCTACCATAGGCGGGAATTCTGGCCACATTATCAGATAATATATCAGATATTTTATTAGCGCTTTCTTCTGATAAGGCTCGCTCCGGATTATAAGTTGTTTCCTCTAAAATCTCGCCTTTATTATTTTCTATTTTTATAATAGAAACATAAGGATTCCTTATTCCCGCATTAGCAAAGACACCATACGCGCTAGTAAGATCTAATAAAGAGACCTCCCCACCTCCCAGAACAAGAGTTAGACCGTACTGGTTAGCATCCCCGAGACTCTTTATTCCCATATTTCTGGCAGTATTCAAGGAATCCTTTATTCCAGCTAGGTATAGGGTTTTAATAGAGGGAATGTTTCTGGATTGGGCTAGAGCCTCTCTTAGGGTGATGGGCCCTAGATATTTACTGTCATAGTTTTCAGGCATATAACAATCATCAGGGTTTACGTCACCAATTGGTTTGCCTTTAGGGTCACAGGTAGTTTGAAATTCGGTTGGCAGGTCAAAGAGAACTGTTTCTGGGGTGTAACCCTTATCAAAAGCGGTGGCATAAACGAAAGGTTTGAAAGTGGATCCTGGCTGCCGATGAGCTAAAGTAACATTAAAATTTCCATCTATTTCCTTATCAAAATAATCTCGCGAACCCACCATAGAAAGTATCTGTCCATTTTTTGGATCAATAGCTACCAAGGCGGCATTTTCAGCGTTGAAGTTTATTTTATTTTCTAAGGCGTATTTTTTTACTACTTCTTCCGCTTTTGCCTGTAGATTATAATCAAGGGTGGTAATAACTTTTAAACCGTCCTCTCTGATTGCTTTGTCCCCATATTTATCCTCTAAATATTGGCGAATAAAATCAACAAAATGCGGAGCCTTTATACTATTGCTTTGTTTTTGTTGAAAAACAACAATCTCTCTTTTTGCTTTCTGGTATTCTGTATCAGTTATTAACTTATTTTCAAGCATTTTTTCCAATACCAAATTTTTCCTAGCATCTAATTTATCTTTGTTATTACCATAAGGAGAATAATAAGTTGGAGCGTTTGGAATAGCGGCTAAATAAGCGGCCTCTGCCAGGGTGGTGCTAGCAGATTTTTTAGCAAAGAAAGTTTGAGCGGCCTCTTCCACGCCGTAAATACTTCCGCCGTAGGGGCTTTCATTTAGGTAGATTGTTAATATTTCATCTTTGGTCATTACCTGCTCAAGTTTAGTTGCTAAAAACCACTCTTTTAATTTTCTAGAGATAGCTTTTTCTGAGGTTAAAAGGGAGTTTTTTATTACCTGCTGAGTAATAGTGGAGCCACCCTGACTAAAACTAGCTCCGGTTAGGTTTGCTATTATCGCTCGAATGATGGCTTTGATTTCTATTCCACCGTGGGTATAAAAACCTGCGTCCTCAATAGCAATGGTGGCGTTTTTAACATAGGTTGAAATTTGGTCAAAAGGGACCACTTTTCGTTTCAGATTCTGGTTAAGGTCAAAAAGAAGAATCTCTCCTGTGCGGTCGTATATTTTGGTGCTTTGAGAGACTGAACGCTCCTCAAAAGATTTCAAATCTGGCATTTTGAAGGTGGAAACCCAAAAAGCAATAATACCAAGGCCCACAAAGCCCAAACTAATGATATAAATAAGGATTTTTTTGTAATGCTTTTTTACGCGGTGCATAAGTTTTACTATTATAACATAAAATTAGGACAAAATAAGAAAAATATGATAGATTTTATAGATGAAAATAAACACTGATCCAAAGAAAATCGAGGAGTTTTTAACTCGAGGAATAGAAAATATTTATCCTAACGCAGACTTTTTACGAAAAAAACTTTTATCCGGCGAAAAGCAGACTATTTATTGGGGGATAGACCCAACCGGATCATCTATTCATATTGGACACGCTATTCCACTTAGAAAGTTGGCAGAGTTTCAAAAACTTGGTCATAAAGTAATTTTTTTAATTGGAGACTTTACCGCAACTATTGGCGATCCAGATAAATTATCAGTTAGAAAACCATTAACCAGGAAGGAAGTCTTAAATAATGCCAAGGATTATAAAAAACAAGCCTCCCAGTTTATAAATTTTGGTTGGGGCGGAGCAGAGTTTAAATATAATTCAAGCTGGCTGAGAAAAATGACCCTAGAAAAGGTACTGGATTTAGCTTCAAAAATGACGGTGGATCAGATGATGAAGAGGGATATGTTTCAAGAAAGGGTAAAACAAGGGCGCCCAGTTTATATTCATGAATTTATGTATCCTTTAATGCAGGGGTATGACAGCGTGGTACTGAACGTTGATGGGGAGATTGGCGGAAACGACCAAATCTTTAATATGCTAGCTGGCCGTGATTTAGTTAAGGAAAGTTTGGGTAAAGAAAAATTTGTTATTGCTACTAAGTTATTAGTGGACCCCGCTGGTGTAAAAATGGGTAAGACTATGGGGAATATGTTGTCATTAAAAGATACCGCTAGTGATATGTTTGGAAAAGTTATGAGTTGGACTGATGGTATGATATTACCGGGTTATGAGCTTTGTACAGATGTTTCTCTGGAAGAAATAGAAAAGATAAAACAAGAAATTTTATCGGGCGCTAACCCTAGAGATTTAAAGGTGAGACTTGCTAAGGAGATAGTAGCTATTTATCATAGTAAGGAAGAAGCGGATAAGGCGGAGGAAAATTTTATTAAGACTTTTAAGGATGGAAGGGTACCAGAAAAAATAGAGGAAAAAATTGTGGCTAAGGGCTCATCTTTGGTTATTATTTTATCCTTGTCAGGAGTTACTAAATCTAATTCAGAAGCCCGTCGTTTGATTGAAGAGGGAGCCATTCTAAATATGGATAATAGTCAAAAAGTTACGGATCCAAATTTTAAGCTTAATGAAGGCGGAACGTTCAAAATAGGAAAGAAACGCTTTTTGAAAATAATTGTTAAATAAAATAAAAAAGCCCCGCCTATAGGTGGGGCTTTTTAATTAGAAATTATCGACGTCGTTGTATTCGCTAAACTCTTCCGCAAAAGTATCTTCTATTATAGCTGGGTCAATAGCTGACTCTTCTCCAACCGCAGCTTCCTCATCCTGAGGTTCTTTTTCTCTTTTTTTGCTAACAACTTTCTCTGCGATTATTTTTTTCTTTGGCATGTTTTTAATTTTTTCTTATAAATTTTTTATGAGCCAAATGGCTCGTTTATATGATTTTTATATTAATAACATGCCTAAAAAACTTTGCAAGGGCCCTAAAATATGCCCCTGTGGAAAACTTTAAGTATTCGATAATAATCCTATTTTGGAGTGCGCATAATTTTCTACTGAAAATTTGCTCTCTCTCGGCTACCCGCCTGCGAAGCCTCCTAAATAGCATTATTATCAACTACTTAGTTCTGCTGCAGGCAAAATAGGTGAGACCAACCGCAATAGCATCATACTCGTCGTCATATTTTAGTAGTGTGGGTATTTTTATCAATTTTTTGACCATTTCTGTGACCTGGCCTTTATCACTTTTACCATAACCAGTAACTGCCACCTTTATTTGAAGGGGGGTAAATTCTGCCACCCTTAAATTATTTATAGAAGCTTCATAAAGCATCACCCCACGTGCCTCAGATACCTTCATCGCCGTCTTGGCGTTTGTTTTAAAAAAAAGAGTTTCAATAGCCATTACTTCTGGCTGATATTTTTTAATTAAAGAATCGATTCCTTCGCCGATTATTTTTAGTCTTTCCTCGTGGGGTAGTTTGGAATCAGTTTTAAGGCAGTCAGAAAAAACCAAAGTTTCCTTACCGGTTGTTTTTTCTAATATGGCGACCCCAAGCCTCTCATAACCAGGATCAATAGAAATAATTTTCATAATTATTCGGCGTTAGTCCAGATTTCTTGGACCTCGTCATTATCTTCAAGGGCTTCGATTAGAATGTCTAATTTAGCTCCATCTTCTTCAGAAATAGGAACCATAGTATTTGGCATATAACCCTCGGCCGTCTTGGTAAAGGCCCAGGAGGCGCTTCCAGGGGCCGCTAGAGCGGAACCGTTAAGGGATAAGATATGTTTAACTTCACTGGCCGCTTTATTTCTGTTATCAGTTAAGGCCTCAATCATCAGGGCAACGCCACCAGGTCCATAAGCTTCATACATTATTGATTCTACCTGGGCCGCGTTATCATTTTTTCTTAAGGCCCGTTCTATATTTTCATTTGGTACATTATTTTCTCTGGCTTTTTTGATGACGGCTAACACATTGGCGGCCTTAGCATCACCATTAGCTTTTTTAATTTCCACAGAAATAAGCTTGGCCATCTTGGTATTGATTTTATTCTTTACCGCGTCCGTGACCGCTTTTCTATTTTTTACTTTTGACCATTTACTGTGACCACTCATAAAGCAAGCTTATCAAAAAATATGTCCTTTTTCAAATTGACAGAAAATGTTTAAAGAGTAGGCTGATATAAGAAACAGGTCTTGTACATAAACAAAACAAGGAGTAGGACAATGGATAAAGTAATAGTAAGTCGGAAGCCCAAGATTAACGTGTTTTTTCCAGTCTGGTGGCATCATCACGGTTCAAAGATGCGAGTTGATTCGCTAGACCTAAAGGATCACACGCTTATCATTAGTGGCAGTGCCGCCAAAGTGGAGATAATAAAGGCCTCAGTTCTTTATCCAAAGGCCAAGGGCTGGTTTGTGGACTGGGAGGTAATTCAATGTGTTCCTTATAAAGAGAGAACGCGCGGGCGTGCTTGGCTGAGTAAGGAAGACTTAGAAGACGCCTTTGGTCTGTCCAACGGCACTGATGAGTTTAGCACTTGGCTTATTGATGAATATGGAGCCGACTGTGCTGGTCAGGGGAAGTATATTAGGTGGAAAAACTACCTCAATATTCCGTGTCCAGGCACTGGTCATGACGGTGACCCAAATGTCTCCATCCAGATTGAAGGAGACATTCAAAAAGCCGTTGAGCAGCTTCTTGAGTAGAAGGAGGGAGAAGTGATGCCTAGGACAATAAAATCAAAACCTGAGCATGGGGTCGGTGATCAAGAATTAATTTTTCGGATGGCGGCTAATGCTATCTGGAACAAGTTGAACTTTGGCCGGTCGTTGCTCAGATTTCCTGAGTGCTTGGAACAGGCACAAGGCGAGTTTGCAGAGGCACAGGCTCTGGCAGACAGTATTGTTCATCATGAAGACAGTAATAAATAGGGAAAACAAAAGGGTGGTTTGCCGCGGCAAACCACCCTTTCTTTTTTTGTTTAAATTTTTACAAATTCTACAAAAGCCTATTTTTATTTTTCAACTTTAAATGTTGTTTAGCGCGCTCGGTGATAGTTCGGCCACGTGAAGTTCTTTCTATAAAACCCAGTTGCAAGAGATATGGTTCATACACATCCTCAATGGTGGCTTGCTCCTCGGAGAGAGCAGCCGCGAGAGTATTAAGGCCAACCGGTCCGCCATTAAATTTTTCTTCAATTATGGTGAGTAAGGCGCGGTCAGTAGGGTTGAGCCCGGCCTCATCAATTCCCAATAAGTTCAAAGCTTCCATCACTGTATCTTTTGAGAGTGAGCTTTCTCTTATTTGCGCTAAATCCCGGCTTCTTTTTAATAAATAGTTGGCGGTGCGGGGAGTAAAACGGCTTCTTTTGGCAATTTCTTTTTTTGCTTCCGCTTCGATCTCCACTTTTAATATTTTGGCGGAGCGATTTATGATTTCTTCAATTTCCGCATCAGTATAAAACTCCAGTTTGAAAACTCCACCGGAAAAACGGGAGCGGAGAGGAGCCGAGAGGAGCGCTATGCGGGTGGTGGCGGCAATTAAAGTGAAAGGTGGCAGGTCTAACTGAATTGTCCGGGCTGATGGCCCTTTACCAATAATAATATCTAGTGAGCCGGACTCCATGGCGGGGTAAAGTACCTCTTCAATCGCTTTATTTAAGCGGTGGATCTCATCAATAAATAAAATATCACCGGGTGAGAGGTTTGTTAGGATACTGGCAAGGTCTCCTACCTTTTCAATGGCCGGACCAGAGGTGGCTTTTAGTTGGGCGCGAGTTTCATGAGCTATAAGGTGAGCTAGGGTAGTTTTTCCCAGTCCAGGTGGACCATAAAAGAGTAAATGTTCTGGCGGATGCTTCCTTTGGGCGGCCGCAGTTAGTAAAATATGCAAATTATCCTTAATGTTCTTTTGGCCTATATAATCCTTCCAAACGGTAGGGCGGAGGGTCTGATCAAGAAAATTTACGTCACCATTTGTGGGGCTTATTTCCTCGGTTTTTTTAGAATTAGCTGAAATATCCTTGTTTTTGCTTGACATATTTTTTGTTTTATGCTAAGCTACCAGTAGAAGCCTATTAGTATTTGTTGGGGCTTTTTTTCGTTCATTCCAGAATATAAATCTCTAAGCAATTGGATCGTTTGCGCGGTTTACGAATTTTTTGCGGAGGACGGCCTGGTTCACACCTTCGGGTGATTTGCGAGACCCATCCTTTAAGAATTGTTTAACTTTTGGTATCTAATATTAAAAGTATTGCTTAGAGATTTATCTTCTGGATTGTTATATCGATAACAATCAATCTCTATCTCTTTATACTAAAACTATTTTGGTAATTTGCAACTGTGGAAAAGTTTTAAGACACAAAAAACTCATCGAGGGAAGTTAATTATTCTTCAGTTTCAATATCAATCACTCGGCCAAGCTCTTCAATGGAGGTGATGCCCTTAAGAATTCTGATTACACCGTCTTGTTTCATATCTAAAAGGTTTTGGGAGGTGGCCGCGGCCTTTATGTCTCGGTCGGAAGGGTTGTTAGTGATTGCTTCCTCTACTTCTTTATTCATTAAAATAATTTCGGTAATTGCGATTCGTCCTTTATAACCAGTCTTATGACATTTTTCACAACCAACTGCTTTCCAGATCTTTTCTGTTTGCACTCCGGTCAGGTAAGTCTTGTCAGTGATGGAATTAACGGTTTTATCAATAAAAGTTTTTTCTTTTGGGGTTGGAGTTATTTCTTGTCTACATTCTAAGCATAATTTTCTTACTAGTCTTTGGGCCATCGCCACATTTATAGCGGAGGAAATAATCTTTGGATTTACCCCCAAGTCTATTAGGCGGGGAAAGGCGCCGGCGGCCGTGTTTGTGTGCAAAGTAGAAAAAACCAAGTGTCCGGTTAGGGCAGAGTTAATGGCAATCGAGGCGGTTTCACTATCACGGATTTCTCCCACCATAATTACATCTGGATCTTGGCGGAGAGCCGCGCGGAGTCCGGACAGGAAAGTATATTCTTTTTCTTCCTCAACCTGAGTTTGGACTATTCCTGGTAGGTGATACTCAATTGGATCTTCAATCGTAATTATTTTTATATCTTGAGAATAAATTTTCTTCATAAAAGCGTAAAGGGTAGTAGTTTTTCCTGAACCAGTTGGTCCAGTGATCAGAAGCATGCCGTTTGGGCGGCGGATTTGTTCCATTAAAACATTTAGGGTTCTAGTTTCAATTCCTAATTCCTCAATTGGGACGGAAATTGATTTAGGGTTTAAAAGCCTCATCACAATAGATTCATTGTAGGCGCCGGGAAGAATAGAGGAACGGATTTCAATATCGTTATTTAAAATCTTTACGCTAAAACGACCATCTTGAGAAGTGTTCTTAATATTCAGTTTCATTCCGGAGAGTAATTTGAAACGAGAGAGGAATAGTTCATAGGTTTCAGAATCAAACTCAAATACGTTTATTAAAACCCCATCCAAACGGAAACGAATTAAAACATATTTTTCTTCTGGCTCAATGTGGATATCAGAAGCAGAGAGAGCCAGTGCACCGGCAATCATCGCCTCCATCATTTTAGAAATCTTATAGGCTTTTTTTAGAATTAAAATATCTTTAATAATTAAGGCGACATCCTCCACCTTTTTAATTTTTGTCATGTACTCGGTCACCTGATCAGTAGAGATATCAAAAGTACCCGCGGTGGTAGCGATAGCTGAGGAGAGATCCTTATATCTTTCCCAAGCTTTTTCTAGGCTAGCCGTGGTGGCCATACTTATTTGAAGTTTATAACCATCCGCCTCAAGTTTTTTTAAAATTATTGCCGCCTTTTCATTTTTAGGGGAGAGGACAGCCACCTGAATTTTTTTTGATATTTTGTCAAAAACCGCTATCTTAGCTTCTCGAGCCAATTCTTCTGGAATTAGGCGGAGAGCATCAGTATTTATAACCACCGGTTTAAGATCAATAAAATTTAAACCATATCTAGCTGATAAAATACGAACAACATCCTCCTCTTCCTTTTTTCGGAATTCATCCAGGCGTATTTTTTGTTTATTTTCATCAGCAAAGTCACTCATATAAATATATAATAACACAAAATAACCAATAATGACGAATTTGAGGGTTTGTTTATCCTGCTTGACAGGTAAGTTTATTGGGTGTATAATTGTTAAGGCGTTTAAAACTAGAAAAAGGGAGAAGAAAACATGAAGAAGTTCTTTGTCGTGTTTAGCGCGGTGTTAGTTCTTGTGGTTTTGGTTGGTACCGGTTGCGAGCGGGAGTATGAAAACTCCGGATCGGTAACTGAAAGTTATCGGCCGAGGCCAGATGGTGGTTATGACATAATTGTCATGTATGAGAATCAGGGCTCGAGTGACGGGTATTACAATGGCAACGGCGACTTCGTTTACTATGATCGCAGTGGGTACAATGATTCACCAGTGCGGGTACCATCAGCGCCGGATGTCAGTTATCTGGTCCCGGCCAAGGTTCCAGCGCAATCAAAATAAAGAAGGGAGCAACTCGAGGCACACTTAGCGAAAGCTGAGTGTGCCTCTTATTTTTTATGCTAAAATAGATTAATGAAAATTTTAAGCAAAAGTGTGGCAGAGACAAACAAACTTGCCGAAGATTTTGTAAATAAATTATTGCCTAGGGTCGGCTCAGCCACGGTTGTGGGGATGTTTGGGGATTTAGGTTCCGGCAAAACTACTTTTATTCAGGCGGTGGGTAAAAGCTTGGGCGTGGAGGAGGTAATGACCAGCCCAACTTTTGTGATAGAAAAAATATATTTGTTGAAAAATAAAAAATTTAATAAATTAATTCATATTGATGCCTACAGATTAGACTCGGGAAAAGAATTAGCAAATTTGGGCTGGGAGGAAATAATAAAAGATCCCCAAAATTTAATATTGATTGAATGGCCGGAGAGAGTGGCAGATATTTTACCAAAAAATTTAACAAAACTTTATTTTAGGTTTCTAAGTGAATTTGAACGGGGGATTACTCTATAGTTTCGTGTTATAATTTCCTCATGAAAAGTTTTTTGAGTAAAAAACTAATAGTTGGATTATTTATTTTGTTTTTTGTTGTTCTGGGTATTCATGTAATAGCCGGTGATGACCTCACCAAGGACACTGTCCCTGCTCCCACCATGTATACTTTAACTGATATCTATAATCTCATTCATAACAATGATGAAGCTGGTTCTCATAATCTATATCCCACCACTCCCACTACGGCCACTTCTTCGTATTCCGTCTCTCAAATCTATGCTGACCTAGCTAACCTAATCAAAAGAGAGAATGTAGCTACTGGCACAGAATATCTTGGTGTCACTGGTGCTTATGGTACAGAGGATCCCGCTTATGCCACTACCACTATCTTTTTCAGCTCCTCTCTAACCGCCACTAGCACACCTGGTACTTCACTTGGTTACAGTTTAGAAGATATTTGGAATCTTATTCAAAACTCCACTACCACACCAGGTGAACATGATGCTACACCCGCAGGTACCCCAGCTTCTTCCATGCATTCTCTCTCGGATATTTACACAGCCCTGGTTGATCTTGGAGTGGAAAAAGCCCCCTTCGTTGATCCTGATGTAACTTACTTGGGGGAGGTGGGAACTTTTTGTTATACAAATCCCGTCACTCATTTTGCGGCTGGCGATGGTTCCCCCGGTGATCCCTACCAGATTTGTAATTGGACTCAATTAAATTATGTTAGGAATGATTTAACTATAAATTATAAATTAGTTGCAGATATATCTGATGCGACTTCAGATTATACCGGCTTGGGGGATAATTGGACGCCGATTGGCCCAGGTTATTTTTCTGGTGATTTTGATGGCAACAATAAAACCATCTCTGATTTAATTATAGATTTGGCCGCCACCACTGACGTTGGCTTATTTGCAAAAATATCTGGAGCAGTAGCTGATCTGGGGTTAATTAGTGTAGATGTTACAGGTAATATTCATGTTGGAGGTTTAGTTGGGGAGGTTTCCTCTGCCGGTTTAATTTCAAACTGTTATTCTTCGGGTACGGTGTCCGGTGTGGGGATGGTTGGAGGTTTGGTAGGTTGGAATTATGGTGGGGTAAGTGGTTCTTATTCAGCCGGTGAGGTGAGCGCTTCTGGTTATGAAGTGGGTGGGTTGATTGGAAGAATGGGGGGAGGTAGCGCAAGCGTATCTGATTCATATTCTGAAAGTAATGTAAATGGTGGGGATGAAGCGGGTGGATTTGTTGGACAGGTTGATTCAGATGCAGCAATTACTAACTCCTATGCCACTGGTGATGTAACTGGCTTAAGTTGGGGTAATGGTGGCTTTGCGGGGACCTTGAATGTTGGGTCCACAATTTCTGATTCATATTCCACGGGGACGGTTATTGGTTCAAATTATTCTACTGGAGGATTTGTTGGCGAGTTATACGGTACCATCTCTAATGTTTATTCTAATAGTAATGTTACCGGTGCTGCCCGTACAGGAGGTTTGGTGGGTACTCAATATAGTGAAGAGGTTACTGACTCATATGCAACTGGCGATGTGACTGGTGGAAATGCTACGGGGGGCTTAATTGGAAGTCAGGCCTGGGGGGTCACTGTTTCTACCTCTTATTCTACTGGAGATGTGGACGGAAACAATAATACTGGTGGCTTAGTGGGTGGAGGTGATGGGTCAATTTCAAATTGTTATGCTACTGGTAATGTTGTGGGTGGAGATAACGTTGGTGGTTTAACCGGATATAAAGATGAGGGAGTAATTTCTAGCTCATATTCTGTTGGGGAAGTCACGGGTAGTAGTGATGCTGGAGGTTTAATAGGTTTTGCTTTAAGAGTGCCGGTAGCTACAGATTCTTATTGGGATATAGAAACTTCTGGCCAAGGAGCTAGTGCTGGGGGAATAGGAACTACAACAGTGGCGATGCAGACACAGAGTACTTTTGTTGGTTGGGATTTTGGATCTATTTGGGAGATTAATGAAGGGGCTGGTTATCCTACCTTACAATAATTTAGGGGCTTTTTATGTTATAATCTCCTTATAAATGGCAAAAACGGGTAAAAAACTGGTGCTTTTGGATGTTCACGCTATTATTCACCGTGCCTATCACGCCTTACCCGAATTTGTGTCTAGTAAAGGAGTGCCCACTGGCGCTTTGTATGGTCTTTCAACGATGTTACTTAAAATAATTGCGGATATAAAACCAGATTACATTGTGGCTTGTTATGATTTACCCAAGCCTACTTACAGACATGAGGCTTACAAAGATTATAAAGCTGGACGAGCTAAAACTGACGATGAATTAGTTGAGCAACTAAAAAAGTCCCGAGAAATTTTTGCTGCCTTCAATATTCCAATTTATGATAAAGAAGGTTTTGAGGCGGATGATATGATTGGTACTATTACGGAAAAGATTTTAAATCCGCCAGCTGGCGGAAAAGAAGCGAATATAGATATTGTTATTGCTTCCGGGGATATGGATACCTTACAACTGGTGGTAGATGACCGGGTGCGAGTTTATACTTTAAAAAAGGGGATTAAGGATACAATTATTTATAATGAGAAAGCGGTTTTGGAACGTTTTGGTTTTGGTCCCAAGCTTTTGCCAGACTATAAGGGTTTACGTGGGGATCCATCTGATAATATTGTTGGTATCAAGGGAATTGGAGAGAAAACCGCGAGTATTTTGATTCAGAATTTTGGTGGTATTGAGGATATTTATAAAAAATTAAAAAAAGATAAAAAAGTTTTTAAAGAAGTCGGAATTACGGATCGAATTGTAAAATTATTAGAAGAGGGGGAAGAGGAAGCCCAGTTTTCTAAAATGCTGGGGACTATTAGGCGTGATGCACCAATAGATTTTAAAATTCCGGCAAAAATCTGGTCTGAGGATCTAGATGAGGAGAAAATATTAAAAGTTTGGAGCGAATTGGAGTTTAGAACATTAGGTACCAGGCTTAAGGAGGTGTTAACTGGTAAAACGGGTGAAAAACTGGCTGATCGAAAACAGGAAATAGAAAAAACTAACAGTAAACTTTTTGCGGATAGTGAATTATCTGATGATGAGTTAAAGGAAGCTAAAATTGCCCTTTGGTTAATAAATTCTACCATTACTGATCCTAAAATTGAGGATATTATCAATATGTCTGGGAAAAGTGATCTAAAAGAGGCTAGGCAGGCGCTACTTCTAGAAATAAAAGAAAAAAAATTAGATTATGTTTTTGAGAATATTGAAAAACCATTAATTCCCATTATAAAAAAAATGGAGGAGAAGGGAATAATAGTGGATAAAGAAATTTTGAATAAATTATCAAAAGAAAATCATAAAATATTAGCTAGTTTGGAGAAGAAAATTTGGGATTTGGCCGGGGGAGAATTTAATATAAACTCACCAAAGCAAATGGGAGAGGTTTTATTCGTTAAAATGGGTTTGACGGTTAAAAATCAAAAGAAAACGGCCGGTGGCAAGGTTTCCACCAAGGAATCAGAGTTGGAAAAAATGCGAGACCTACATCCAATCATTAATTTAATCTTGGAATATCGGGAATTACAAAAAATACTTTCCACTTATATTGATAATATTCCTTTAGCGGTAGCAGCTGATGGCCGTCTTCACGCCAAGTTTTTACAAACCGGAACCACCACTGGGCGGATGTCATCTCAGGAACCAAATTTGCAAAATATTCCAAATAAAAGTGAGTTGGGAATGGAGGTTAGGAAAGCTTTTAAGGCTGACCGGGGGACAAAATTAGTGGCCTTTGATTATTCACAGATGGAAATTAGAATTGCCGCCTTTCTGTCTGGTGATAAAAAGTTGTTGGAGATTTTTAGAAAAGGTGAGGACGTTCACACCGCCGTGGCCTCGGAAGTTTTTGAAGTGCCTTTTGATAAAGTAGATAAGGAAATGCGTCGCCGGGCCAAAGTGATTAATTTTGGCATTATGTATGGGATGGGGGTGAGTGCCTTGAAGCAAAATCTGGGGACGGACCGAGCGGAAGCCCAGAAGTTTTATGATGAATATTTTAATAAATTTAAGGGGTTGGCTTCCTACTTAGATTCAGTGAAGGCGGATGCCTTGCGGGTAGGTTATACAGAAACTTTATTTGGCCGAAGGCGATATTTTGAGGGTTTGAAGTCTAAATTACCTTTTATAAAAGCCATGGCGGAGCGGATGGCTATTAATGCCCCTATCCAAGGGACTGGAGCAGATATTACTAAACTGGCGATGATAAAAGTAAACGAATATTTGAAAAAAGAAAATTTATTTGATAAGGTGAGTTTGTTATTACAAGTTCATGATGAATTAGTTTATGAAATAGCTGAAGATTTGGTGGCTAAAATAAGCCCTAAAATAAAGGCTAATATGGAAAGTGTGGTAGAAATAGAAAAAACCAAAGGGGTGGTATGTCAGGTGGAATATAAAGTGGGGGATAATTGGGGCGAGATGAAAAAATAAAATTTATGATTTATTTATTTTATGGGACTGACAAAATAAAAGCGGGGCAGATGGCTAGAAAGACGGTGGAGGCAGCCAAAAAGAAGCACGCGGAGGCCAATTTTTTCAAATTAGAAGCCGAAAATTTTTCCGCGGATAAAATTGAGGAACTAATTGCCAATCAAGGGCTTTTTTATTCAGCCAATATAGTTTTGGCGGATAATTTGTGTGAGGGAAAAGAGGTATCAGAAATTTTAATAAAAAAACTTAAGGAAATAAAGGCGTCACCAAATTTTTTTGTGTTTGTAGAGGGTAAATTAAACAAAAAGGAGTTAGACGCTTTTAAAAAGTATGCTGATAAGGTAGAAGAATTTGTAAAACCAGAGAGTAAATTGAATAAAAAAGAGGCTTTGGCGGCTAGGGGGGAGAAAATAGATTTCTTTGAGTTTACAGATGCCTTGGGTGCAAAAGATAAAAAAAGTTTATGGACCTTGTATCAAGATGCTTTAGCTCTAGGAGTGGCTTCTGAAGAGGTACATGGAATACTTTTTTGGCAGGTGAAGGCTATGCTCTCTGCTTTAAAATCAAAGGACGCGGGAGAGGCCAGTTTAAATCCATATGTTTTTAATAAAGCTAGGTCCTATGCTAAGAATTATGGCTCTACAGGACAGGCAAGCGAAGCAAAATTAAAAGAGATGTCCACTAAACTTTTTAATATGTATCACCGGGCGCACCGGGGAGAAACAGACTTTGCAGTGGCTTTGGAGAAATTTATTTTAGAGTTGTAATTATACTTGATTGTTTTAAATTTTACAGGTATCTTGTTAGTGGAAATTGTTCACAAAAAGGAGACTTATAATGAGACTAGTTTATCTGGTTCGTGATGAGGAAAACGCTCAAGTGCGCATGGTCTTCAAAAAGCCGGTTGGGGTTAGGGTTTCAAACAACCTAACTACCTGGTATTTTAGGGGATTCAGTTTTTTGGTTGGAAAGGCCGATAGTCGGTTACTCCACAGTGATAACTGGTCAGACCCAATAGGGGTTTTTGATCTGGATAAGCCCAAACATCTCAAGAATCTTTTTGAGATGGCTATGGTCCACACCAAAGAAATGTTGGAGGGTCGGGTGTTGGCTGCCGTGGGACAGCACCTTCCTGTGGAAATTAATAACAAACTACCCCCAAGGGGTCCAGGTGGTACGCAGCGGACTAAGGTGGGTGCGGATATTGTAAAAGTATTTCGCCATGGGATCGAATGTGGTCAGTGGTAAAATATTGGAGGTTTGAAAAGCGCTTGAGTGATCAAGCGCTTTTTTTATTTATTTTTAGCAAAAACCTTGATCTCGAGTTCTTCCTCCGTTAAGTTTGGTATGGCTGATAGATTCTTTGTATTAATATCACTACTTCTAGAAATATACACTCCGGTTGGGCTTAAAACTCGTTCTATTTCACGAGCAATAGCTTCTCTGTATTCTGTATTATCAATTAAGGCATAATTAATTCCGGAGGTTAAAATACTCACTGAATTATCTGGCAATCTTTTTAAAAAGTGAAGCATTTTGTCCTGCGCCACTGAGACGGGGATGAGCTTATCAATCTTAATTATATTTTGTTCTTTTAGAATTTTTCTACCATCATATAAAGTAGATTTATCTAAAGGAATTTCACCATTTTTAAAACTTATTTTAGTTAGTTCAGAGATTAAGTCCTTAGTAATTTTACCAAATTTCTCTACGGCCACATATTTTGCTGCCCCAAAAAGTAAGCTGGTGCAGTAACCCAGGTTGGTGCTACCGGCGCCCAGGTCAACAATAGTTTGACCTTGAAGCTTTGCTCTAACTCCTTTTACAAATTTTGTAAAAAATTCCTGATTAAACTTGTCTTTAGTAAAGCCAAGCATTTTGTCTAGGTAGGTATTATCAAAAGCATGACCAGTTCGAGTAAAACCACTGTCATTATTATCCTCCCTGGCCTCGGGGGACATGTTTGGTGTCTCCAAATCCGGTTTAATTCCCGGTATTAATATTTCTACTGGTAAAATAGATAACTTTTGATCATCAGATACTGGCGGAACTATATTTGTATTTTGGTCCATAGTTCCTTAATAATAGACTGGTTTCTGGTAATAATCAATGTCCGCCCAGTTGGAGTCGAACCAACGACCTTCTCCTTAAAAGGGAGCTGCTCTACCAGCTGAGCTATGGGCGGGATTAAAAAAATATAACAAAAAAAGCCCTAAATGTCCAATCAGATTTGATACTAAATTTTAGACATCTACAAAATAGGAATATCTACCGCATAAAGGCCAGCGCCGGTGAGGAGAAGGGAAACACAAATGGCCGATAGCATCAGGTAGAAAACCACGTCTCGTCTTAGGATAGATTCCTCCTTATATTCCACCAGAAGCTCACTTATAGAGATCACCGCCAGGATCAGGGCCACAAGCTGGGTATAAGCACCAGCTATAAGAAGAACACCCCCAATAACTTCAACTAGCCCAAGAATACCTACAAACAGGTAGGCTGGTTTAATACCCAGAATATGAAGGGAGCTGGTCCAGCCCCTTCTTTCTTTACCAAATTTTAATAAACCAAGGTTTAGGAAAATAAAACCAAGGACTACTCGTAAAATAAGCGGAGCGATTAAAGAAAGAGAAAATAATTCCGGAAAAATATTAAATGTTTGCATATCCATATTATAGCAGGTAATATAAAAATATGAAAAAAGGAGAACAGCCACAAATTATTGTTATTTTAGATAATATTCGCAGTACCTTTAATGTGGGCTCTATTTTTAGGACGGCGGATGCCTTAGGGGTAAATCAGCTTATTTTAGGCGGGACCACGCCAGCGCCAATAGATAGATTTGGCCGGGAGAGGGCGGATATAGCTAAAGTATCATTAGGAGCGGAGAAAAGTGTCCCATGGGAATATAAAGAGAATTTATTGCCGATGATTAAGAATTTTAAAAAAAATGGTTATCAAATAATTGCCATTGAGCAGTCAGAAAAATCAGTTGATTATAAAAAGGTTAAATTAAATAAAAATAACAAAATAGTTTTTGTGATGGGGGCGGAAGTGGATGGAGTAAATCCAGCCATTTTAAAACTAGCAGATGTAATTGCCGAAATTCCTATGCTTGGGCAAAAGGAGTCATTAAATGTCTCCGTTTCCTTTGGGGTGGCGTTATTTCGAATTTTAAATATATAAAACTATTTTAGGATAATAGTTTGGCTGTAAGTAGTTGGCGAAGACTGACTATAGTAATTTTGTGGTTCAATTATTGGGTAGCTAACACTGGCAGTGGCACTTTGTCTTAAATTATCACCCATACCAATAGCTATCCAAGAAAGGACACAAAAAATTACCAGCAGGACTTTAAAATTTTCAACAATAAATTCAAACATACAAAGTAGTATTCTAATTATTTTTGGCAAAAAGTACAGTAGTGGGTGCCTCGGCCAGCGTGTTTTGTTTTTTTAATTAAGTGGCTACAATTTTTGCATTTTTCATCCTTTCGTCCATAAACCATCAAGTAGGGGACAAAACCACCTTTCTCACCGTTACTTCTCAAGTAATTTTTGGAAGAGGTACCTTTCTTTTTAATTGAAAACTTTAAAACAGCGATGATATTTTTATGTAGGCTGATAATTTCATTTTTTGTTAAGGTCATAATTTTTCTGAATGGTAAAATATGGCTTAAATAAAGGCTTTCATCAGCATAAATATTTCCAATACCCGCAATTATCTTTTGGTCTAGCAAAACTTGTTTGGCTGTTCTATTTGGATATTTAACCAACATATTTTTGAAGTTCACCATGGTGAACTTACTAGATAATGGTTCTGGCCCGATTTCAGTTATTAGATATTTTTTTAATTTTTCATTCAGTATTTTTATCCAACCAAATTTTCTTAGGTCATTGAAATAAAGTTTTGAATTATCATTAAAGGTAAAAATTAGTCTGGTGTGCTTACCTGGTATTTGTAAATCAGGTGTGGGGTGGCCTCCAGTTAATATTTTTCCATTTTTTGGAACATAAATAAGTTGGCCGGTCATTTTTAGGTGAATTAGGAGACTAATATCACCATTCAAATTAATAATGAGCATTTTGGCTCGGCGGTCCAAACCTAAAATTTTTTTGCCGGTGACCGTTTTTATAAAAACATTAGCTGGGGTAGGGGAGACGGTTTTGGGCCAGAGAATATCCACACTAGAAATTATTTTTCCAGGCAGGATTTTAGTCAGCTCTCTTTTTATGGTTTCTACTTCGGGTAATTCTGGCATAGTTTATAAATGCTAAATTTAAAATTTAAAAATGAAAATTGTTTGATTTTAAAATGTCTGGCCTGTGCAACAAGGAAACCCGAGGACTTTTAAAATTAAATAATTAGAGTTTGATTTTTAATTTTCCAATTTCCTCCTCTGCCACTTTAGCATCACTCCAGGGTTCTTTTTTACCCTTGGCGCGCATAATATATGGGTCAGTGCCTTTACCAGTAATTAGCACGGCGGAGTCTTTGGGTGCGGTTTTAATAGCATAGGCTATAGCTTCACGTCGATCCATCATTATTCTAGGTTTTTGTTTTTTTATTTCCTTGGCCATATTTTCCACTATCTCTCTTGGGTCATCATCATACGGATCTTCATCGGTTAGGATTATTTTGTCACAATATTTATCTGCTATTACTGCCATTTCTTTTCTCTTCCATTTATCTCGGCCACCACCACAGTTTCCCAGGACACAGATTTTCTTTTTGGCCGGGAAAGCTGAATAAAGGGCTTTGAGCGAGTCAGGGGTGTGAGCATAATCAACAATCACATCTATTCCTAAATCATTTGTTATTTTTTGAGCTCGTCCCCTTATTTCTTTCACTTTTTCCAAACCAGCTTTGATATTGTCCATACTAATTCCCAAAGCTCTAGCGTAGGCAATAGCCGCCAGCATATTATAAACATTAAATTGGCCAAGTAATTTGGAGTATATTTTTATCTCTTCGCAGGTAAAATCCACACCGTCACTGTGGCAGACCATTGGTTCGCCATCTTTGAGCGAGTAAGGGGCTTTCTTCTCTACATTAATAGATAGAAACTTGTGTCCTTCTTTATCATCGATATTAGCCACAATTATTTTTCCTTTCTTATTTGATTTTTCTAAAGCGTGAGCAATACTTAACTTTGCCTCCAAATATTTATCATAACCACCGTGTGACTCTATATGCTCTGGCGCTAGGTTTGTAAAAATCAAGGCATCTAGGTCTATAAATTTATGGCGGTATTGTTTGGCGGCCTCGGAGGAGATTTCTATGACGGCATAATCACAGTGGGCATTCACGGCCTGGCGCAGAAAACGCTGGATGAAAAAACGGCCGGGCATGGTCATCTTATACATATTTGGCTTGGACACCTCTCTGATTTTAAAACGTAAAGTACCAGCGAGCGCGGTGATAAAACCAGCTTCCTCTAAAATGGCGTTTACAAACTCCACGGTAGAGGTTTTACCTTTTGTGCCGGTCACCGCCACTACTTTGATTTTTTTTGACGGGAAACGATAAATAAGTGCGCCTAAAAGGGCCATCATATAGTGGTATGGTGGTTGAAAAAAAGAAAAAATCTTTTTTGGGATTAAATTTTTTATTATTTGCAATATTTTATCCATTTTATTTTCCTAAATGCTTGAGTGCGGCTTTGACGCGGGCACTGGTGGTGGTCAGAGCTTTATCAATTTCTTGCAGGGCCTCTCGAGACTCTTTATGTGTATAGCCGAGGGACTTGAGGGCTTCTAAGGCATCTATTTCTTCTTTCAGTCCAAGAGCCACTTCTTCATAAGAGCCAAGTTTACCTTTTAATTCCAAAACAATTTTATCTGCCATCTTTTTTCCTAGACCGGAAACTTTTGTCAGGTGGGCGGTTTCACCAGAGGAGATGGCTTTGCGTAGGGAATCCACGGTGGCCACATTTAATATTCCTAAAGCGGTTTTGGGCCCAATGCCGGAGATAGTAATCAATAATTCAAAAAAGTCTAATTCCTTTTTATCAGCAAAACCATAAAGGTCTAGGGCATTTTCCCGAACAGCTAAATATGTCCAAATTTTTATTTCCTTCTCTAATTTTGCCAAGCTGAGTAGTTCAGTGGTGGCAAAAACCTTATAGCCAATATTATTAGCCTCCGTAATGACAAATTTGTCAGCTTTATGGGTTATTTTACCGGTAATTTGTGAAATCATACATCTATCATAGTCTATATTTGGATAAATATAAAGAGCTGGTATAATGAGTTTATGAAAGAATTTCCCCAAATGAATAGAGCTGAAAAAGAGAAAGAAATAACTGAAGCTCTTAAGGTGGGGGTTGATGAGCTGGTAATTCATGGTGAGAAAATAAAAAATAAGGAAGGGGAGGAGTTTTTAGCACTTAGGCCGGACCTTGATAGCCGAGCGTCCATTTATCTTTTAGGGTTGGCGGGTGTTAATTATAATAAGCTGACTTTTGTGCCTAAGGGGGAGTGGGTTCCGGGTAAGATAAATATTGATACTGGAGAAAGGCCGGCTTTTGATATTGAGGAGGATGGTAGTGTTTTTTTTGATCATCACGGCAAAGAAAAAGTTGATTGGGAAAATGCGACCTCCGCCACAAAAATAATTTATGAAATATTAATTAAACATGGCTTGCTAAAAAGAGAAGAGTGGCTTGATACCCTGGTTAAATTTGTGACGGATATTGATAATGCGGATTATCCCCTAGATGAAGATTATTTTAAAAATGAATGGTGGCGTTCACTATATGGACTTCAAAAAGCTATTTCTTTTGAGAGTTTGGTAAATTTAATTAAAGACGGTAAGGATCCAAGAAAGCCTTTTACTAAGGAGGTGGCAGAGTCAGCAATAGTGGAAATGGCAAATAAAAAAGAAGCACCGCTTTTCAATGTTTGTTTGAATCAACAAAGAATGGTGGATAATTCTGTGCGGGGGGTAAAAGAAGCTAGAGATAAAATGGATGATTTAGGGATAGAAGGATCTCAAAATAAGTTATTAGGTAAAACTGTTTTAAATATTATAAAAGTGTCTGAGGTTGATGGGAAAGGCAAAGAAGTAAAAAATAAAAATCATATTCCTTTAGGTTTTACGGCTGCTAGAGCCTTGGGCTACGACAGCTACTTTCTTTGGGATGAAAAAAATGGTGGTTTTTTTCTTACTTCTAAATTTGATATGCAGAAAATCTTTGATATCATTTCTCCTTTGTCTCCTGGCGCCAAGATAATAAGGGGCACTATGATTATTAATCAAGGTGAGGAGGTACCGCCGGGAGAAAACAGAGTTTTTTCACCAGAGATTTTACTTCAGGCTCTTCAGTTAAAAGCCTAGTTACTTTTGGTTGAATACTTGTATTTGGATTACTTTTGTGGTATCTTTTCTTGGCAATATTAAATTAATAAAAAAATCAAATGCCCGTAACTTCATCAGCTAAAAAGGCTCTTCGAGCTTCAAAACACAAAGCCGCCTTTAACCTAAAGAGAAAGGATGCTATTTCTGATGTTTCAAAGAAGATAAAGAAATTAGTTCTAGCCAAGAAAGTTAAGGAAGCTAACGCTATGTTACCTACCGCCTTTCAAGCCATTGATAAGGCCTGCAAGACGAAGATGATTCATAAGAATAACGCGGCTAGAAAGAAATCTAGATTAGCCATTATGGTAGCCAAAGCTTCAAAATAATAAATTAAAAATCATCTCGCACGAGATGATTTTTTATGTTACTGTATTTTAATTCCTCTTGTCGTTCAATGGATAGGACACATCCCTGCGAAGGATGAAATGCAGGTTCGATTCCTGCCAAGGGGACAATTTAGAAACCCAGATACTCCATTAGTTTGTGGGAGGAGGGTTCATGTAACTCTTTTTCCTCCAAAAATTGTCTAAGAACCGCAGCTACCTCGTCAGCGCTTTCGTTATGGACGGGGATTATAATAAAAGGCATTATGGCCTTTTTAGACTTTAAAATTACTTTTGGTTCATCAGTTCTGGTTTCTACCCAGAATGAATCGATAGTAAGATATGGATATAAAACTTTACCAACAATAATCCCTCTATTATTTATTTCGTAGTCAATATCTTGTGGAACGCGAACAACATAAGATATGAGAATACCGGCTGACAGGAGAATTAATATACCAAACAAAGCATTGTCAAAAACAAAAGCTAATATAGCAATACAGATAGTAATAATACCCACGGCCCAAAACCAATCAGTACTTCTTTGGTAGTGATTATATTCAGGCGCTTGCCATTTGAGTGAATCCTCCATGTCTATATTATAGCAAATATAATAAAGTTTACTATCAATAAGGACAAAAAATAGATTTTGTGTATAATTTATTAATGGGAAAATTAGAACTACCCCGTGATGAAATGGCTATGCGTCGAATATATAAGGATTTGGTGGAGCAGGGTAAGATGACTACCATTTTTCGTCCTGGGAAGCGGGCGTGTGGGGATTTTCGGGGGTATTGCCCTGGTGAAAAAATAAAAGTGCGGATTGTGGATAAGGTGGGGGCGGATTGGGCAATGTTGCCACCAGAATTTATCCCTGATTTTATTAAAGAGGTGGAAATAATAAATATTGAAATTATTCCGCTTGGAAAAATCAAATCGGAACATTTTCAGGGTTCCTCACCGGACGTTCAAAGTAAGGAGTCATTAATTTACCAACTCGGTGTTATTTATAATTTAGATCGGCAATCATTATCAGATGATATTTTAATTACCAGAACCACCTTTAAATATTTATAAAATAAATTGACTAATTGTTTGTTTCCAGCATAATTACAATAGAATGTTATTTAAAGAAAAAGAAAGGATACCCATGAATACAAACTTGTTTACTTTGGCCCAGAGGCCAGCGTTAAACCCGGCGAGCTTGGAGGAACTGGAGGCAGTGGAGCGTTATGCTCTGACGCCGATCGAGCATGACTATGCCGGCAAGACTTCTCGGATTTGGAATACGCTGTATGAGCAACTGGATATTCCGGTCAAGATGGCAATGGTGATTGCTGACTCAAAGGAGGTGCAAGCACTTCTTGATTACTTCCGCGCTGACCCAAAATATATTGGTGGTGGAGCGGGTGTTGGCTTTAAGGATGAGTTGCCGAAGTTTCTTGATGAGCTTGACCCATTAGCTGAGGCAGTCCAGTCCGTTAATTTGATAAAAAAGATGCCTAACGGACATTTACGAGGTTTCAACACTGATGGTGCTGGCTATCGTGATGGCCTGATTGAGTTCATGCAAAAGTATGAAAAAACTCCTGAGGAAGCTAAGGTAGTTATCCTCGGCGCCGGCGGAACAAGTAATTCAATTACCTATGCTTTATCTCAAAGCGTTGGTGAAATAGTTATCTTGAACCGTAGTGTGGATAAGGCTCAAGTTTTAGCTCAAAAGGTTAATGCTTTTGCCGGCCGGCCAGTTTGCCGAGCTGGTGGGGAGGATCAGATTTCGGAAGAAATTCGAACGGCTGATGTAGTGATTAATACTTCCACCAAGGGGGCAACGGGTAGTTTGGAAAAGTATTCCGCTTTGGCTCCAGCTGTTTTGCCGGCGACCGAAGAGAATATTCAAACTAATCTTGCTCAGTCTATGGCGGCGCTTGAGACTTTGCGTGAGGGGGTGATTGTAAGTGATGTTGTGTTACGCGAGGATGACTCACCCTTATTAGCAATGGCTAAGCAAAATGGAATCCTTACTCTTGATGGTATCCCCATGGTTTTGAATCAGGGAGTGGAAGCTTTTTGGCTCATTCATGGAGATGAACTTCAGGCTCGAGGAATAGATAAAAACAAGGTCAGGGAAATTGTTAAATCAATTGTTTGACCAAAACCGCTCACTCTGTGAGCGGTTTTCTTTTGTGGTTTATAAATAAAGAATACTTTGTTGAAGTATCGATAATATTATGTTAGTTTAAGTTTAGAGGGACTTGTTCTAACAAATAATAAAGGAAAAAGGAGAAAGCTTGTGAAACTTTTTGTTTTTGACTCAGACGGGGTTTTGGTTGATAGTTGGCCACAGCATCACGTATTTCTTTGTGATATGGTCAGAAAGTATCAACCAGGGCTCATTATCCCTGCCCTACCATTTAGTCATCAACTGGTGGCAAATGGTATGGCCAACGTTTTACGGCTGGCGGGCTTTTTTGAAGAATTGGTGAGGCCAATTATTCAGGATGAGTATGCGTTCTTTTGTGAACGTTATCAACCGCCGCTGTTTGCGGGCGTGAGGGAGATGCTTCACAGCCTTTCTTCCCACTGGGGGAGGCTGGCGATTGTTTCTGCCAACGAGAAAAAGAATGTGACCATGGCGCTAGGGAGCCTGACCGACTGTTTTTGTTTGGAGAACATTATTGGTCTGGGGAGTTTCTCCAGTAAAGCGGCGGCGCTAGTGTCCCTGATAAAGGAAAACAAAATTTCTTCGATGGAGGATATTGTTTTTGTGGGGGACACAATGGGGGATCGTGATGAGGCTATTCGGGTTGGGATGTCTTTCATTGCCTCTGGTTATGGTTGGCAATTCCGCCCAGGAGATGAGATTGGTTTTCCAATAGCGGAAAGCGTTTCAGCTCTTCATCAAATGCTCATAAAAAGGTAACTAAATTCGTAACCCACAACCAGTCTTCGGACTGGTTGTTTTTTTATTTGTAAAAAAAGAACCCCACCGCACTCCTATGAGTTTGGTGGGGGTTTGCTCTGTTTTGAGAAGCGCCCTCAGGTTAAGTATTAGCTTTTCTTTCCCCTTCTTGCTTTTCTGCCTAGGCGAGCAATTGCTTTGGACACGTTGGGGGTACCACTATTTTGCCAAACTCCCTTAACCTTCAGTACAATCCCGTTACTCCACTCGATTGTGACAGGCTCGTCTTCCCGGTAAGTGCCTATCGCATTACTGATAACCTCGAGTGCGGTTGATATTTCACCCACAGACGGACAAGTTTTCATGTGTTCCTCCAGTTCTATGTAGAGTATTTCTCCAACGCTAATCTAGCGCAAGACTAGTCAATTATAGTAGTCTTGTCAAATCTACTACAGGGATGAGGGATAGCATTGGAATGGTTTTAATGGAGGAATAATATAATTACTTAATATTTAATTTCTTAAATAAATTTAGAAATTGCCAACAGAATAATATTTTGTGCTAGCCCAAGTATTATTAAAAATAATAAGGAACCGACAAAAGAGTTGGTAACTATTTTTGAGATTAGCATTAACGTAATAACAAACGCAATAAACCAACCAGTAATACCTAGGTAGTTTGGCAAGAGACTAAGCACTGAAATTGTAATCGCTAACATTGATGCCTTCAACAAGCTGATCTTCTTGTCTGAACTTGAAAATAAAAAAAATATAAACAATAAAACAAAGAGAACTAAAAATTGGATAAATAAATTTATCATGTATGAATTATATCATATCATTATTGCTTAATCATTTGCGGAGAATATCGGGATTTTGGGATAAAAGAAAAACCGCCCTACACAAGTGCAAGGCGATTTTCCTTGCTCAGTGAGAGCGGTTACACTAATTGAACTTCTGGACGGTGACCGGGTTCCAAGCGACCTTGCCATTTGAAAACTTAGCATAGGTCACATACTTCGGCTGAAACGCGTCGTTGTCGGCCATCGATCCTTCGTCGTAACGGAGGATATTGTAGCTGTCGCCATCCTTGACTAGGAAGCCGACTGTCGCGCCATACCCATCGAAGGGAAAGGTGACCCGGCCCATGACTGGCAGAACTTTCTCCTCGATATCCGCCGGCGCTTTCTCGGCCGTCTTGGGAATGTTGGAGTAGGTCATATTGACGGCAATAACGATCAAAGCCACGGCAATAACAGCACTTGTCAACTTGTTCATTTCAAACCTCCTTTTCTGGTGTTCATTGGTACACCTACTTAAAACCTTAATCTACTTACGAGTATAGCAAATTATACTAGCTTTGTCAAGTATGTGGTAAAGGATATGGGATGACGTTGGAACGGTGGTGGAATAAAAAAAGAACCCACCGAAGCAGGTTCTTTCTGTTAGTGGGTTGTGAGATATTAGTCCAGAATGAAAGGCTTTCTGATATCCGATCTTAAGTGATGGTCAAGCTTACTCCAGGCGGGAGTAGCCATGACTAACACTTTTGCGGGATACCGACCTATAGCCCAAGCGCAATGAACCAAGGACGGCCAGAGAACCATAGGGGCGGAAGACTCCCATTCAATTCCTTTTACTGCTCCTTCTTGCCACTGAGTTAGAACAGTGCCACGTTTTGTTCCCGCGGCATTCATTACTCTGACCGCTCCTTTCAATGTGTGGTAAACCTCCTTGGTCTTTTCATGGTAGTGGGGAACTGACCTAATGATCAGCACCACCGCTAAGCTCCATGAGCCATCAGGGGCAGAAGCGATCTCACAGATTACTTCTTTGGGATTTTTTTTCGGCAAGCAGATAATTTTCTTGCCGGGGTATTCTTTCGCCAATTCCACAATCATCCTTTTTGTAATTTTCATACAAATTTCTCCTTTGTTTGTGTTAGAGCATTCCAAATATCAGGCTACTCTTTTCTGTAAAAAAAGCAAATAAAATATAAATCATTAGCGGAGGATATGGGGTGACGTTGGAACGGTTTTAACTAAGGAAGGTGAAGAGACGTCTGCTTGCGTCGGAAATATTCCTTAAAAATCTCATCGCTATTTTCTTCCATCAATCTGTCCACGTCTTCCATGTACAAATCATAAAATTCAAGGAAAAATCTCCCAGGTATCTCTTTATTAGGATCAATCCACGACAAAGACTCTGGTCCTTCTGGATTTGCATCTCTTTCTTTTTCTTGTTTATAAAATTCTTTTAATACTTCCTCAGTAATTTTACGTAGCCCAACTAATTCAATATTAGACAATGTAATACCACAATTTTTCTCAATAAATTCTTTATTTTCCTCAAAGGTTTCAGTAATACCCTTTTTGGTATTTAAGTTTTCGAGATATGCCGTTCTATCAAATTGTTTTGGTTCCTCTGTTTTCATTTTTGAATTTTATCTAGGTCTCCACCTAATACTATAGCTTCTAGACCAATAGTTTCCTCATAATGTGGGTGATTTTCCTGGACCGCGTGAAGTAAAAAAATCTTCTTACCGAGGTAGTAGGCCACAGATAATTCCATTAAAGTATTAGATCCAAAATAACCATTAATACCTTTTTTTTCCTTATTTAAAATTAGAATAGCATCTGAATTTTCTATTTTACCCCAATGTTTTTTAGTCCAAAGTGGTTTCATTTTATAAAGCTCTTCCTTACCATATTTTTCCTTATATAAATCCTCCGTCATTAATGGTTCAGGAGTAAATACCTCGAATCCCTTATTTGTGAGGTATGCTTGGGCCTCGGCCATATGCTTAACAAATGATGCACTACCACAAATTGTTATTTTCATAATTGTATATTTTTAGTGGAGCCCTCTTCTTTTACCCGCCAATTTATTTCAAAAGAAATGGAATATTTATTTGGTATCTTCCATTTAGAAAATCTAAAGCATAAAAATTGAAATTTATTTTCTGCAATTTTTCCCAACCCCCACCTATTCAAAGTTAGTTCAATATCTATTACCATTTTTTTATTATATCGAAAGTTATCTGCGGAGGGGGGGAGATTCGAACTCCCGAGACCCTTTCGAGCCTTCCAGTTTTCAAGACTGGCCTATTCAACCACTCTAGCACCCCTCCCACCAGAGCATAATTACACAAAAAATACAGATTTTCAAGCCTGATTTGGCTTTATGGTTTGTGATATACTTTTATTATGAATAAGGATAAAAGGAAATTACGAGATGCCACTTTGGTTTTTTTGATTAAGAAATCACAGGGCAAGATTACGGATATTTGTTTAGCGATGAAGAAGCGCGGTTTTGGTCTGAACAGGTGGAATGGAGTGGGCGGGAAGGTGGAAGCTGGGAAGGAAACTGTAGAGGCGGCGGCCATAAGGGAGACCAAAGAGGAGATTGGGGTGATTATTAAGGAATTAAAAAAGGTAGCTGAGCTTTCATTTTATTTTCCTCACAATCCAGCCTTTGATCAAAATGTTCATGCGTATTTTGTGGAGAAATGGGAGGGAGTGCCAACAGAAAGTGAGGAGATGGATCCGGAGTGGTTTGTGGTTGGGAATATTCCTTATCCCAAAATGTGGCCAGATGATATTTTTTGGGTACCGCAAGTTTTGGAAGGCAAATTAATAAAGGCGGTATTTAAATTTGGAGAAAATGACGTTATTCAAGATAAGGAGGTAAAACTTGTGAAAAATTTATAGGATCTAGTAAATATTTTGCCTGATTGTTTGTGTCTTTTTTATCGGCGTGGTAATATCTCGCCTGGTCTGTTCTTTTAACAAATTAAATTATGAGAGGGTGATGATGAACTCACTGGTTTTTATTGTGGAGGATGAGAGACATATCAAAAATCTTCTAGCTAAGTATTTGGAGCGTGAGGGAATTAGTTTTATTGAGGCCTCAAACCTCGATGATGCTGTTGAGCTCTTTAAGCACAACGAAGAACTGATTACTTACATTGCTCTGGACGGTAACCTGGGTTCAGTTGAGAGGAATAACCCAGAGACCCTAGTGCTGGCCAAGATGATTGCCCGAAGCCATAAATTCAAGGGTAAAGTTTTGGCAATGTCTTCAACTCCAGACTGTAACAAGACCCTCAAACATGCCATTGGTACTCGTTGTGAAATTTTTGATGATTCCACAATGTTTATTAAGATACATGTTATCAAGGAGATCGTTCACCGGATAAAAGAAAAAAGAAAGGCGGCTCAGTCTTGAGAAACTTAACACCACGCTCGTTTGGCGAGCGTGGTGTTTTTTTATTTTATTAATTTATTTTTGCTTCTAATTGTTGGATGAAATTTTCAATTTTTCTGTTAATTTTCTTTTGGACCAAATGGAATAGGATAATAAATATTATAAGTGTCGCTATGGCTAATTTTATATTCTCTACAGTCTCTATAAGGAGGAAACCTTTTCCGGCTAACCAACCAATCAGGTAGACAAATATAGCTAATCCAATATTTGCAATTATGTCATATCCCAAAAACCTTCTAAAGGTCATTTTTTTATTTGCTAAGTAAAAGGAAGTGACAATACCTGTTCCGCCTAGGAATTTTATTAGTGATAGGCCTAAGAGAAAATTTTTATCAAATATTTTATCAACATAAAAGGCCACTGAGCGGTAATGTTTTTCTAATTTCTCTTTTTTTCCTATCCATCTTATAAAATTTGTACCCCAGAAATACCAGATTATATCTCCCATTAGGAAACCGATAATTCCTCCAATTATTATTGTTTTTATTGATAAACCAAAACTGACAGCCAAGACAATGAGAATAATTATAGCTATATCTCCACTTATGACCGCACTAATGATTGAAATTATAAAAAGGAGGATTGGATTTGCTCCTAAAATCTCAACCAGACTGCCTAATATTTGTTCAAGCATAAAGGTTTTTTCTAATTTATTTTAGCGTTTCTTTTGTTTTGGAAATAGTAATAGGCCAAATAACAAATTTCCAGGATTCCCAGGGTATTTAAAATCAGGATAGCAATGAACCAGATTTTTTGGTTTCGCCTGGCGGCCTGCCATAGGGCCAAGGCCTTCCAAACTATAATCCAGATTATTAATAAAATTATCAGTGGATTAGCTGAGAGATATGTTTGCAATGATGAATTTAATATTGTTTCTTCCATAGTATAATCATACCACTTTTTTAAAAATAGTGTAAGATAAGGGGATGAAATGTTTAGGAATAGATTTTGGTGAAAAACGAGTAGGGATAGCGGTGTCTGATGAAGAAGGGAAAATTGCTTTCCCGAGTGTGGTTTTGGCAAATGATAAGGATTTGCTAAAAAAAATTGTAGATTTATGTATGCAAAATAGGGTAGAGATGGTAGTGATGGGTGAATCAAGGGATTATCAAGGACAGATAAACCCCATAATGTGGAAAATTGAGGGCTTTAAAAAACAATTGGAGACAATAGGTTTTAAGGTAGTGTTTGAGCCAGAATTTATGACTTCCGTTCAGGCCAGTCAGATTACTGGCAAGAATGATATGTCTGACGCCTCAGCGGCGGCAATTATTTTACAAAGTTATTTAAATCGAGGGGATAGAAATGTTTGATTTTAAAATGTCTGGCCGAGACTTCCGAGCGAGGAAACCCGAGGACTTTTAAAATTAAATATTTTTAGAACCGAGACAATATAAACAAAAATTATGGAAGAAAATATTATTAAAACAGAGGAAATAGTTAAGATAAAATACGAGGATTGGAAAAAAGTGGAAATTAAAATTGGTCAAATTTTAACGGTAGAGAAGATTGAAAAATCTGATAAGTTGTTAAAATTATCTGTTGATTTTGCTGAGCCATCTGGCCCCAGGCAAATAGTTTCTGGTATTGCCAAGTATTTTCCTGACATTACTGTTTTGGTAAATAAAAAGTGCGCCTTTGTGACAAATTTGGAGCCTAAACCGCTGATGGGACTAGAAAGTAACGGTATGATCCTGGCGGTGGGGGGTGGGGAGGAGCCATTTTCTCTGTTTGAAGTAAATGGGGAAATATTAGTGGGCACCAAGGCAAAATAAATGTTATAATTGGGGTAGAAAAAATTATGCCTCGTAAAGTATTACATTCAGAATTATTTAGTCCACCTAGATTTTTAGAAATGCCGTCGGTGGCCCTAGAGATACTACCAAGTGGAATCTATTATTTATTAACAAAAAGTACCAAGAAGGGTATTTTACCGGATATTTTTGGGATGATCCCTTTACCTGAAGGTTGTGTTTCCAAAGGAGAAATATTAAAGAAAGGGCTCGTGATTAAGGCACTTACTCAGATTAAGGAAAAAACTAAGGTCAGTTATGGGCGTTTATCTATCCCGGAAGAAAAAACTTACATTTTTAAGACTCATTTGCCAACCTTGGAGCCGAAGGAAATTCACGATATTATTGAATTTAAAATTGAAGAAAATGTGCCACTATCAGCTAAAGAGGCGGTTTTTGATTATGATGTTATCCCCAATTTGAATCAAAATAATGGTGTAGATTTAGTGGTTTCAGTGGCGCCATTAAAAATAGTTGAAGAGTATCAAGAAGTGTTAGGGTTTGCTGGCTTGAATTCAATCTTTTTTAGCCCAGAATCAAGTAACGTGGCTAAGGCGGTAGTAAAATATTCTAATCAGCAGGTTATTGTGGTGGCAAATATCAGAGAGGAAAACATTATATTATCTCTAGTGATTTATGGGGTAGTTTGCCAGACCTCATCAATAAATTTTGGCAGTTCTACTTTTACTGATTTATTGGCTAAATATTTTAAGGTTTCAAAGGCAGAGGCATTGATAATAAAAAAAGAAAAGTTGTATACGGATAATCCGGATAATATGGAGATATTTTCCTATCTTATAAATACTAGTTCAGCTATTAAAGATGAGATATACAAGTTTGTTTCCTACTGTAACGAGCGGGAAGATGTTCAAAGCCAGGTAGATAGGATTATTTTGTGTGGGCGGGACGCGATGATTGTTGGCTTGGAAAAGTATTTGTCATCCACCCTAAAGATTAATGTTGATATTGCAAACGTGTGGATAAATAATTTTGATTTAGATACCTACATACCAGAGATAAGTAAGTTGGACTCAATGGATCTGGCAGTTCTTAATGGGCTTAGCTTATTCTAATTTATGGCAAACTTAATTACTGAAAAACAAAAAAAGGTAGTTAGATCAGATTATTTTATGAGGCTCTTTTCTGTTTCCTTATTTATTCCAATTTCTCTTTTGGGAATATTTTTGTTGGCCTACGTTATTCCTTATTATATTTTTGTTAATAATAATGATGTGGTTACCTCTGAACAGTTTGTGGATTTACTTGGTGTGGAAAATAAAGAAAATGTTGGAGAAAGTGCGTCATCAATAGTTAAACGGACGGTAGAACAGATGAGGGCCGTCGAGCTTTATTCAAAGGATAATTTAGTCCCTTCCGTTTATTTTGATAAAATTATTGAAAATAAAAACTCAAGCATTCAAATAAATAAATTGTCATTTACACCCGTAAACAAAAAGGAAGGAAAGATTTCACTTGGTGGAGTATCTCGAAATCGTGAAGGGTTGGTAACTTTTTTTGAAGATTTAAAATCAAAAGCCGGATTTAATGGGATAGGCTCTCCCGTCTCTGGTTTTGCTCAAGATAGTAATATTCCTTTTACCATAAATATTTTAATTAATATATGAAATTAAATTATTCAAAAAAAGTATTTATATTAGCGGTAATCATTCTTTTGGGCATTTTGGTTTTGGACGTTATTTTTATAAATTTACTCTTGAATAAAATTTATGAAATCAACAACAAGATAAAACAATCTGATATTTCTTCTCAGTTAAGGCTAAAAGAATTATCTCTTAAAGATTTGGTTACGACATCAGAGTATGACCGAGAGAGATTGCAAAGATATTTTGTCGGAGCGGGTGACACCCACACTCTAGAATTCACAAAGTATCTTGAAAATCTAGCTAGGGAAATGGGGGTGACAGAGAAGAAGTCAGTAGGTTATGAGGAGGCTGTTGGGTTTGGTTCATCAGACACAGTTTCGGCTATCCGTTATAGATTTAATATCTCAGGGAAATGGTCAAATGTTTATAGTTTTCTTAAAGCAATAGAGAATTTGCCCAAGGTATCTTATTTAAATAGTGTTAACTTTAATCTTAGCCAAGATGCAATCCAAATTAACACTTCTGGCAAGATTTGGACTGCAGATATAGATTTTTCTGTTCTTAAACTAAAAAATTAGATGAAGAAAATAAATTTAAAGGATGTTTTTCATAAAAAAGAGAAGGTTATAGATTTTGGCACATCAATGGCCTGGCCGGTTAATTTTTTACGGGATTGGAAAATTATAGTCTTAGTTTTTGCTATTGGCTTGTTACTTCTGTCAGCTTTTGCTTGGAAGATATATTTAAGTAACCGTATTGGTGGGGGATATTTGGCGGGCACAGCTAAACCGGCCGATATCTTTGTTAAGACAATGGGTAAGGGAGAACTACAAACTGACCTATTGATTTTAGAAAATAAACAATATAACTATCTCAAGTTGAAAGCCAGTTCTATTAAACTAGTTGACCCTTCCTTGTAAGATATTTGTGCCCTCGGGAGGAATCGAACCTCCATCAAAGCCTTAGAAGAGCTCTGTTCTATCCATTGAACTACGGGGGCGGATCAAATGAATAAAGTGAATATAACAGTTTTTATGGGTCGGGTCAATTATAATTTTAAAATATTTTATTATGACCATGTATATGATATAATATAAAGAGGAAATTTTAATCTTCATTTTTTTATTTACATGCTTGAAGAAGAGCCATTAAAAAATAATAATTCTAATTCTAAGTATTCTGATTATAAAGAAATTCTAAAAAAGGGAGTTAATATTCTTGATTTGAGCCAAGGGAGAAAATTGGGCTACTCACTAGCCGATTATAAAAAACGCCAGGAGGCCTTAGCGAGAAAAGAGGCGGAAGAATATTTTGCTATTTATAAAAATAAGAAACCCTTCATTATTAAAGTTTTTCAAAAGTTTTTTCCTTTTTAAGGTGGGCGGTCAAACTTTTAATTCCAGATTTTTTGATTGGACACCCAAATTTATGGGATAACTTAAGAATTTTGTCTAAAAATCCCCAGTTTCAACCAATTCGAATGCTTTTTGTATCTTGGTTAATTTTTTCGGTCACAGTTGGTTCTACCGGTATTTATGCTTTAATAAATTCTCCAAAAGCCAAGGCTTCCAGTGATTTCTCTATTAAAACCGGTTATTATTTTGGTAATGGCACCACTCTTTCTGTGACTGGAATAGGTTTTACTCCTCAAATCGTTATTGTAAAATCTGAAACCGCTGCCGGACAATTAGTTTGGAAATCATCAGTCATGCCCTCAAATGTTAGTACTTATCTCGGAGTAGCTGATGGTGATAATACTGAAACTGAGATAACTTTAGACGCGGATGGTTTCACTGTTTCTCCGGCTCTAGAAGTCAACACCATTCATCTTCGTTACATCTACATTGCTTTTGCTGGTTCTGACTGTACATCTGGTGGAGTAATGTGTGTGGGTTTATATACCGGGGACACCAATGCCACTCAAGCTATTACCACGGGTTTCCAACCAGATCTAGTTTGGGTAAAGCGCAGTACCAGTCTTGCTGGTAACTTTCGTACCTCAGCTATGGGTGCAAATGAAGCCGCACTATTTTCCGCTACCGCCAACAATAACACCGGTGTTTATTTTCAAACTTTAGACGCTAACGGTTTTACCGTAGGATCAACAAATAATACTAATGGGGGAGTTTATTATTATGTGGCTTTTAAAAACGTAGCCGGAAAGTTGACGGTGGGACAGTTCAATGGTAATGGCGTGGATAATAGAAATATTACTAGTTTAGGGTTTGAGCCAGATTTTGTGTTAGTAAAACAAAACAGTGCCGTCGCTCCTGCTTTTAATACCACTGAAACTTGGGGGGATTATTCTGCCGTGCCCACAGCTGCTGCTTCAGCGGTGAATCGTATTCAGGAATTACAAGCCGATGGTTTTCAAGTGGGTACAGCGACAAACGTTAATGCTTTGGGGATTTTAAGTAATTATTTTGCCTTTGGTGGTGCCCCAGATCCGACCCCATCAGATAGTTTCTTTATGCAACGTGGTTCATACACAGGAACCGGTGTGGCTAAATCTATTGAAACATCATTTGCCCCAGACCTAGTTATAATTAAAGCCAATTATACCGAGCAGGCCGTTTGGAGCACCAGTCTATTTAAAGATTTAACACAATATTTTGCCGTAACTACCGTTGGTTTTTCGGGTGGAATTACTAGCATGGGCACAACCAGTTTTTCTATTGGAACCCATAGTACGGTGAATACAAATGGTATCAATTATGAATATGTTGTTTATGGTAATGCTACTTCTCCTTTAAAAGGGGTAAAAGCTGCTGATTTTGCTATTGGAGCCCATACGGGCAATGCAATAACTTCTCGGGCCATTGATCATCTAGGCTTCGATCCTGATCTAGTGGTCATTAAAAGGGTAGATTCTGCGGGCGCGGCCGTTTGGAGTTCTTCTGCTATGGCAGCAAATACCAATGCTTATTTTTCAGCCACAATAGATACAACCGACGGATCAATCTTCCAAACTTTTAATGCTACTGGTTTTACCCTTGGCTCTGGTGGAGCAAATACTGCGAACGTGGAGTTCGCGTGGTTTGCTTTTAAAGAAGGTTCATTTTTTGATGTTGGTTCATACGCGGGTGATTCGGTAGATGATCGGTCCGTCACTGGTTTGGGATTTACACCTGATTATGTTTGGACCAAGAGGACGGCCGCGACCGGTGGAGTTCATAAATCAAGCTCGGGTACTATTGGTGCTAATGAATCGCAACATTTTTTGGCTTTAGCTAATAGTTTAAACCATATAAAGACTCTGATTGCAGATGGTTTTACTTTGGGTACCTCTACTGAGGCTAATGCCACCGGTAGTACTTATAATTATGCATCTTGGAAAAGTTCAACTTCAAGCTATCCGCCAGATATGCCTACCAACTCTTCTCCGCCAAATGCTTCTACTACGGTCAATTTGAACCCCGCACTTATTGCTTCTGCTTATTCTGATACGGAGGCAAATCCACATATTAATACAGAATGGCGGATAGATGATGATTCAAATTTTTCTTCGCCGGTTTGGACTAGGACCGCTGGCGGGGCAGAAATAACCACTACGGTCACTTTGGGAAACGGTACTTTTGCCAACGAGCTTTCAGGTAAGACAGAGCTAGATCATGATTCAACTTATTATTGGCAGGTGAGGTATTCTGATGGCGTTTGGTCTGATTGGTCCTCTGCCACAAATTTTGTATCAAACATTTTTTCAACACCGGTAAACTCTTCACCTGCCAACGGTGGTACTGTGACTTCACTTACACCTACTTTAAGTGCTTCCGCTTTCTCTGATGAACAAGTTGGCCACACTGCCTCATCTTCACAGTGGCAAATTAGTAATAGCTCAAGTTTTTCTTCACCACTATACGATTCTGAGGAAGTGAGTTATAGCGTCTCTCATGCTGTGCCAGGTGCTACTTTAGCTGACCGTGCTACATATTATTGGCATGTTCGTTACAAAGATTCTCTTGGTCAGTGGTCTTCTTATTCCACAATCACCAGTTTCGCCGTTTCTGAATCGATTGTTTCTGTGGTGCCGGTTTTTGGTAATACTGTCGTGGATCAAGGTGACGCGGTAAATATCGATGTTCAAGTGAAATTAACAAATGGTACGGTAATCAATAATGCTACTACAACAATTAGTATTTATAATCCTTCCGGCACTAAGATTGTTGATGGGGTGGTGATGACTAGTGTTGCCAGCTCAAGCGGTATATATCGTTACGGGTATACCATACCAGCGGTGAGTGGTAGTTATTTATATGAAGTAACATCTATCTCAGATAATCGGACCGGTTATGGTGCAGCTAATTTTGAAGTTAGAACTATTGCCTCTGATGTAAGCTCCGTTAAATCAACGGTTGAGGCTGAGGAGGCCGCCCAAACTGCAGAAAGAACAGCGCAAGCTGTGGAACGGGCAGCCGAGGCCGCTGAAAGATTATTAGAAGCAAATAATCGATTGCAGGTGAATGAGATTCACGCTTCCACAACTGATATTCAAGAAAAGGTAACGGATATTCAATCAAGGGTAACAAATATTCAGAGTAACCTTGATATTTTGATCGGAGCCATGGTTGTTACTCAGAGCTCAGTTAATGATCTTTCAGCCTCAACGACTTCTTTCCTTACATTACTAACAAATCCAACAGATAATTTTTATAAAAATGCCGTTTTGACCTTCACTTCAGGGGCACTTGATGGTCAGAGTCGTCGGGTTTCGGCATATGATAGTGTTACTAGTAGAATTACTCTTGACCCAGCTTTGACCAGTGCTCCAACTAACGGCTCTGGCTTTACCATTGTCGCTCAAAATGTGCGGGTGGAAGAGCAGGTGGCAACAAATGAGGCTGTGCAGGCCCTTTTCCGTGCCTCAACAACGTTATCTCTGGCTAATATTGAAAGTAAAATTGATACTCTTACTACCACATTAAATAATGTAGATTCTGATTTAGGCACGGTTCAAACTTCAGTGGATGCTATTCGAGCCTCACAGCAGAAAAGTTATAAAGTTACTCTATCTGACGTTTCAGAAGTACAGGCTAGTAGTACTTATCGTACTAAATTAACCATACTTGATTACGAGTCAAATCCGGTGGATGCTTCCAGTACACCAACGCTCTTGATTTATGATGCAACACGGACTTTGGCTCAGGCCACTACCGTCATGACCAAAATTTCTGACGGAGTATATGAATACACTTCAAATGTTTTAGCCTCTTCCACAACCGGTCTGTGGGAGACAATTGTAAATGTTGATGTTGGTGGGGTATCAGATATTGTTGTAAATGATTATTGGCAAGTTACAGGAGCACCAGCTCAGGTGATTATAAACTCAATGAGTGATTTATCTGTTCCGTCAATTTCCGCTAATGTGACCATAACAAACGAGGGAAATGCCAGTTTTGAATATCAGTATGAGTGGTGTGTGGTTGGAGATCAAAGCGATCAGTGTGGGGGTGGCGATGATATATATTATGCCTCAGCCGCAAAATTGATTGATCGTGGGGAGGATTTTGACACTACACTTTCAGCCACCGTTCCCACAGTCGGAACTTATTATTTTAAAGTCGTTGTTTATTATGGAACAGAAGCAAGCGGTGCCTCAAGATTATTTACTGCAACTTTAGAAGGAGAGGGAGAAGAATCAGCTGGTGGTAGTTACTCTTCAACTGGTAGTGTAAATATTTATTATGAGATAGCCAAGATCAGGGAGGAATTACAATTAAATTCGCAAAAATTGTTGCAGGCTTTGGCGGTATTGAATATTGTTAACCCAAATATACAACAGTTATTGCGTATTAATAATTTAAATACAGAAAGTTTGATTGATATTCAAAATAAAACCGCTGACTTAAGAGCTGTTTCGGCCTCTACCCGCAGGATGATTGAACAGCAAACTGTAGAGCCGGTGGTGGAGACATATATGAAATTTAGTTCTACCAAAACTGATTATGTAGAAAATAATTTTTTAATTACTAATCCCGATTTAGCAAAACAGACAGTAAAGTTTAAAGCCTTTTTACCTGAAGAAGTAAAACCAGAAAGTATTACGAATCTTGATGGGTTAAAAATAGATTACGATACTAATGCGCACACTTACTTTGTTTATGGTGATATTGTATTAGGACCAAAAGAAACAGTTACGCGTCAGGTAGAAATAAGAGATGTTTGGGCAATAACTTCTGAGGAAATTCAGTCAATAAAGAATCAGGTGGCTAGTTTAGTCCCCGTGTTATCAAAGACACAGTATGAAGCCCAGGTAGCAATTTTAAAAAGTGATATTGAATCAACCTTAAATATTATCACCCTTAATCAACAAGGAAGTTATTCATCCCCACAAGACCATATTGTTGCTTATCGGGAAAATAAGGAAAGGTTTGCTCGGGTAGAAAGTAGCCTGGCGAAGATAAAAGATTTAATCACTCAGTCTGGTGTTTCTCGCGGGGTGGTTGGTCAGATTGGTGGTATCCAAACTTTTGCTACCTGGGGAATTATCCTCGCATTATTTTTTGGTTTTGGATTATTGGGGGCGGTGGTATTTGCTATGTGGCGACATCAAACTATGTTAGCCGCCTTGGCCATGGGTATGAACAAAGATGAAGTTCTGGCGCAGTTTGGAAAGACAAATAAGCGGGGACGCAAGTCTGAGGACGAAGAGGCACCTTCCATATCAGATTCTGAAAACGAACCAAGACCCCCAAAAACAACTTGGTTTAGGGGCCTCAAAGAATTGATTATCTCTGTAATAATATTGGGAGCAGTAATAGCGGCTGTCAAATATTTACCACCAATCTTTGAAGCCAGGGTGATAGTTTTTGAAAATAAAAATACCCCTGTCTCAATTTCTATTCCAGCCGCCGTTTCCGTACAATTACCAGAGAATAATATTGGTTCTGTTCTTACACCAAGTTCAATAACTACCAGTACTAAACAAGAAGTAAACGAGGAAGAAGTGACTAGAGTTGAAAAGAAAATACAGAAACTGCAGATTACTAAAACACCTACCGGTTGGCTAAATGTGCGAGCCACCGCCTCCAGTGAAGGTAAAATTTTAGCTAAAGTTTATTCTAATGAAAAATTTGAATATACGGATTATCAAAATGGCTGGTATAAGATTATATTAAATGATAAAAGCGTGGGTTGGATTAGTGGGGTATATATTAAAACAATATAATAATGAAAATAAATAAACAATATATTAAGGTGCCATCTCTTTTAATGATTTATTACATTTTTATTGGTATGGCAGCTTTGATTTTGCCGGTTATTTTAATACCTCTGATCAAGTTTTCTAATTACTCAGAGGTGGTTGAGGAGATTGCTAAGGTTTTGGTGGTTATTTTCTTAATTTTTAAATTGCCAACATTTTCGATTCAGGTTTTAGCCGGGGTAGGTTTTGGCTTTTTATTTGGTTTGTCGGAAAATTTATTGTATTTGAATCAAATTTTTCAACTTGGTGATTTTAGCATTGTCTTTCATAGATTTTTTTGGGTTGTTCCAATGCATATTATTACCATGTTGATAATGATATTTACTGGTTCAGCCAAAAGGTGGTTCTTAATTTTTGGTTTCGCTGGGGCCTTAATTCTCCATTTATTATTTAATGGTGTGATGTCAACAGTTCTTATGTAGGTAATTCTTTTGCTATTTTGGTTTTTTTATGTAATATTTTATGGGTTGGGCGATTAGCTCAGTTGGTAGAGCGCTTCATTTACACTGAAGATGTCACAGGTTCGAGTCCTGTATCGCCCACAGACAAATATTATGAATATATCGATTCTATATGAAGATAAAAATTTACTAGCGGTAAATAAGCCGTCCGGCCTGGTGGTGCACGCTGATGGGCGGACAAAAGAGGAAACCTTAACGGATTGGGTGAAAGAAAAATATCCTAAAATTGAAAAGGTTGGAGAGGCGCTTAAAATAGGTACCGGGGAGACTATTAATAGGTGGGGAATTATTCACCGGATTGACAGGGAAACTTCTGGAGTAGTTTTGATTGCCAAAAATCAAGAAACCTATGATTTTCTTAAAAAGCAATTTCTTAAAAGGGAAATAGAGAAGTTTTATCACGCTATTGTTTATGGTGATGTTCGTTATGACGAGGGAATAATAAATCTTCCTATTGGTAGGCATAAAAGTGACTTTCGTAAACGAGCCACCGGCAAAGATGTGCGTGGCGAAACAAGAGAGGCCATTACTCATTATAAAACGCTAGCGCGAAAGGAGAAAATATCCTTAATTGAAGCTAATCCCCAAACGGGGCGAACGCACCAGCTCCGAGTTCATTTTGCGGACATGGGGCACGGAATAATAGGGGATAAAATGTATGGAGTAGTTAAAAAAACTCCTTTAGAAATAAAACGTTTGGCCCTACACGCTTACGGGATAGAATTTGAGTTGCCTGAAGGTAAATTAATAAAGGTGGTAGCTCCTTACCCAGCTGATTTTCAAAAGGCCGTTGATTTTTTTGGAGAATTTGCGAAAAAGGATTAACTGTGCTAGATTACGGGGATGAAAATTTCATCAGTAAACATTGAAGAGAGAAAGAAATTGGCCTTAAAACCAGGGGATACTGTGCGTATTCACCAGAAAATTGTAGAAGGTGATAAGTCTAGAATTCAGGTTTTTGAGGGAATGATTATTGCTCGTAAACACGGTAATGAAGCGGGGGGTACTTTGACTGTTAGAAAAGTGATTGATGGAGTTGGGGTAGAAAGAATCTTTCCTATTTATTCTCCAAATATTGATAAGATAGAGCCAGTCAGACAGTCTAAAACTCGCCGAGCCAAGCTTTATAATATTAGAGACAAGGCCGCTAAAGAGATTAGAAGAAAGATGAAGCATATTATAAATACTAAGGAGCCAGTTGAGGAAGTGATTGCGGAAACTCCAGTTGAGACAAAATAAATTAAATTTCAAATCCCCGCCATCAGATGGCGGGGATTTTGATTGAATTTCTGCTAAATTTAATTGGTAGACGCTATACACTTGAGATATTTCCATATTTTGATATACTTATCTGATGGGGAAGCGAGGACCAAAACCAAAATATTTAGTTTCGACTGAATGGAATTCAGGATTAGCCTATGCTGTTGGGCTACTAGCTTCTGATGGCTCTTTATCTTGCGATGGCAGACATATTGATCTGACCTCTATAGATATGGATCAATTAGAAAATTTTAATAAAGCATTGGGAGCTAAATTTAATATAGGCTTAAAGGATAGAAATTCTAAAAGTCACAGTACCGCGTATAGAGTTCAAATTTCTAGTGTCTTATTCTATCAATTTTTAGAGTCTATTGGTTTTACAAAAAAGAAATCCTTAACAATTAAAAAAGTTGATTTGCCAGATAAGTATTTTTTTGATTTTCTTAGAGGTCTTTTCGATGGAGATGGATATAGTTATTCTTATTGGGATAAAAGGTGGGCCTCTAGCTATATGTTTTACGTTGGTTTTTGTTCCGGGAGTGTTGTCTTTGTTGAATGGTTAAGAGAAATGATATCTAATTTTGCAAGAATTGATGGTCATATAACTAAAGTTAAGAGAAAGAATTTTTACTATCAGTTAAAGTATTCGAAATATGAAGCCGTTAAACTCGTTAGTCTTATGTATAAAGGCCGTAAAGTTATTAAATTAAATAGGAAATACTTGAAAGTAATGAAGGTTTTAGGTACTATGAAGAAGTTAGGTGAGATATAAGCCTGGGTGGCGAAACTGGCTAGACGCACTACCTTGAGGTGGTAGCGGGAGCAATCCTATGGAGGTTCAAATCCTCTCCCAGGCACATATGTTATATACAGGAAAAGGGGACAAGGGAAAAACAAAAATCTTTGATTGTGATCAGAGTTTTTCAAAGAGCTCAGTGATAGCTGAGGCTTTGGGGACACTAGATGAAGTGAATTCCTTTTTTGGAATTATAAAAAGTCAGACCCCAGAGTCGAATAAAAAACATGTGCATCAAATTCAGGAAAATCTTTTTATCGTTCAAGCGGAAGTGGCCGGGGCGGACAAAAAGATAGAAAGAAGTAAAATTTTGAGTTTGGAAAAAGAAATAAATAGGATTGAAAAAGAATTACCACCGATCAAAACTTTTTTTATTTCTGGTAGTAATGACGCTGAAGCACTTTTTGATTTTGCACGGACTTTGGTGCGCCGGGCAGAGAGAAGGGTGGTGGCGGTAGTGGATGAGGGTTTGATAAAAATTTCTCCCAATACTTTAACCTACCTAAACCGTCTTTCCAGTTTATTGTATGCTCTGGCTAGACATTCGGCCCATAAAAGTGGTATAAATGAGCAATCTCCTAGCTATAAATAGGGAATTATTAAGATTTCTGAGTTTTTCAGAAGTTGTGTTAATAACTATATATTGTTATAATTACTCGGTGATTAATAAATGTTTAATATGTAAAAAATCTTTCTATACAAAACCATCCTGGGTAAAAAATGGTGGTGGAAAGTATTGTTCACTCGCTTGTAAATATAAAAGCTCAAAAGAAGGAAAGAATCTCCCGTGTTTTATTTGCGGTAAGGTTGTTTATCATCCAAAAGGGCGCATTGCTAAATCAAAAAGCAAAAAATTTTTTTGTAGTAAATCTTGTCAGACGGTTTGGAGGAATTCATGTTTTGTTGGTAAAAAGCATGCAAATTATAAGCATGGGCGATCTACATATCGCGATGTTTTGTTCAGAAATAAGATTCCAACATTTTGTGTCTTGTGCAAAAGTAAGGACAAAAGAATTCTTGCTGGACACCACTTAAATAAGGACAGAAATGATAATAGGGTTGAAAATTTGGTCTGGCTGTGTCATAATTGCCACCACCTCATTCATCATTACGATATTGAGGCAAAAAGGCTTATGGTGGCTATAGTTTAGTGGTAAAACTCAGGTTTGTGGAACCTGTATCGAGAGTTCAATTCTCTCTAGCCACCCCAATTTAATCTTTATGGTACAATATTAGTATGAACAAATCTTTAGTATTTTTTATTCTTGTTACTTTTTTTGTACCTTTTACTATATTTGCCCATCAGCCAAATTTTATTGATAAACAAATACAGATTATTAATGCTGAACCGGAGATATCAAAAGCTTATTATGGTGAACTTATTGGGTCAAAAGCGGTGTATCAGATTTACGCCACGTCGTCATTAAAATTGTATGTGCAGATCTTATCCCCTAAAATCCCAAACTCTAGCAGAGATTTTAATGTATTAATAAAAGATGACAAACAAAATATTATTGCTAATTTATCTACCTCAACAAATAATTGGCTGAGCTGGTATGAAGATTATGGTGGTGATTGGTATTGGCAAGGGCCATCATTTAAAGGGGTGATTCCAGCCGGAGCTTATAGTCTTATAGTTAGTAATCCAAATAATATTGGTAGATATTCCTTGGCGATTGGAGAAATAGAGAGTTTCCCCGCTAATCAGTTTTTTAATACCATTCAACAGCTTTATACTATTAAAACAAAATTTTTTAATGAATCTTGGTACGGAATATTTTTTGGTATTATCGGTCGGTATTTACTTCTCAGTTTAATAGTTTTGGTAATTATTATAATTTTTCTTACTTATCTCGGTGTTCGCTTGCTAAAAAAGTGTGGTAAAGATATCCCCACGGTTTAATTTTTTATTTATGATATGCTGTAAGGGTGAAAAAAGTATATATTATTTTACTTGTCGCTATTTTTTTAGGTTTTTTTAATCTATCTAAGGTTGAGGCGGCCAATTATGAGCGATTATTTTACTTTCGGGAAGGGCCATTAGCTAGGGAATCTTTTTTTGCTCACGCTGATTATATAGATATTTTTGCCCCCCAAACCTATTCTGTTGATAAAAATGGTGACTTGAGTGGCTCGGTTAGCTCAGATTTGTTATTTTTTGCTAATGGTCAAGGTATAAAGGTGATGCCGCTATTAACAAATGGCATGTTTAGCCAGGCGGACGGATATTCTCTGCTAAATAGCTCCAAGAAACAAAAGAATCTAATTAAGGAAATGATTAAGGAGGCAAAAGATAAGAAATATATTGGTTGGCAAATAGATTTTGAGCAAATGGAGTTAGCCTATAGGAATAAATTTTCAGAATTTGTAGAGAGAATGTATAAAGAATTTCAAAAAAATAATTTACAATTAAGTGTGGCCGTTATTGCACAACTATCTGAGCGGCCAGAGGACTATCCTAAAAATCTTTGGCAAAGGATTATTGGTGTATATGATTATAAAAGATTAGCCGAAAACTCTGATTTTATTAGTATTATGTCTTATGATGATCCAAATTCTCTTGGGCCGGTGACCGGCTGGGCCTGGTTCCAAAAGGTGATTAATTTTAGTTTGACCAAGATTCCAAAGGAAAAAATATCACTCGGCCTCGGTTTGTATTATTGGCGTTGGGATGATGCGCTGATGAAACGGGTTGGAATAGGTGGTTACAAAAACTTGGATAATCTTCAAAAGGATTACAAAATAAAATTTGGTTGGAGTGATGACGAGCAGACACCCTTTTTCCATTTTTGGGAGAAAGGTAAGAGTTATACTGGCTGGTATGAGAACGGAAAAAGTGTGGGACAGAAGATTTCCTTAATTAATCAAAATGGTTTGCGGGGTTTTTCTGTTTGGGCCCTTGGTTTAGAGCTTCCTGGTGTGTATACTGTAATGAATTAATTTTTTTATGTTTATATATCTAGAGCAAATTTTAATTTCTTTTTCAGAACATGTGCCACTTGGTATTTTTACTTTTATAGCTTCCTTTATTGAGGAGGTGATTCCACCTATTCCTTCACCTTCTATTCTAATTGTCGCTGGATCCATAGCTTCTATTCAGGGATACTTTTGGACTGGTTTGTTTCTAATAGTTTTCTTGGGAGCCTTAGGAAAAACTTTTGGGGCGAGTGTTATTTATTTTGTAATTGGCAAGGTAGAGGATCTTTTTTCAAGTAAAATTAATAAATTTTTGGGGATTACACCTAAACAAATAGAGTCATTTGGTGCGCGGTTAGGTAAGGGTTGGCGTGACTATATAATTTTAATAATTTTTCGAGCATTGCCAATTGTTCCAAGTAGTATTATTTCTGTGGGTGGAAGTATGTTGAGAATTCGTTTCAAGCTCTTTGTTATTACCACCTTTATTGGGTCACTAATTAGAGATTCTCTATATATTTACATAGGCTTTATTGGTACCAAGGCCGCTTTCTCTTTTATCGAAAATACCACTTCAATAGAGTCGGTTATTCAGATAATAGCCATTATTATTCTGGTTTTGTTTTTGGGTTATTTATACTATAAGAGGGGGAAGGCCAAGATTTAGGGAATTTGTTATAATAGTCATATAGTTTATTAGATTAATTAATAAAAAATGCAACCATTTATAAAAAATATAGAAAAGGAAACATTAGAAAATGAGAATTTTAGAAAGGTTTTATACACTTCAAAATTTGGTCAGGTGGTAGTAATGTCTCTTTTGCCAAATGAGGAGATTGGGATGGAGGTCCATAAAACTACGGATCAGTTTTTTAGAATTGAGAGCGGAGAAGGAAAGGTAATTATAAATGGGGAGGAATCCATAATTTCTGACGGCGGAGCGGTGGTGGTTCCGGCCGGCTCGCAACATAACGTTGTAAACATTTCAGGTGAAATATCATTGAAGCTTTATACTATTTATATGCCCCCTCATCATAAGGATGGTACAGTTCATCGTAATAAGGAGGATGCTGAGAATGATACGGAGGATCACTTATAAAATGAAGGTAGAAAATATTGAGATTTTGAAAAATGGTGGGGTGGGGATAATACCCACGGATACTGTATATGGGATAGTCTGCTCGGCTTTTTCTCAGAAGGCGTTGTCACGTTTATATGAAATAAAAGGGCGGGATGAAGACAAACCACCGGTGGTTTTAATTTCGGCTTTAGATGATCTGAAATTATTCGGTATTGACCCTAAAGAAGTAACAAAAATTTTTACTTGTCCGTCCGAAGTTTCTGAACGTAGGAGGATTAAAAAATTTTGGCCAGGCAAGGTTAGTATAATTTTTAATATCAAACCCGAGTTAAATTATTTGGATAAAGGACGGGGCCTGGCCATTAGATGGCCGGCGGATAAAAAAGTCCTAGAATTTTTAAAACAAACCGGGCCATTAGCCACTTCTAGCGCCAATACCCAAAGTCAGTCACCAGCTAAAAATATCTCCGAAGCCCAAAAATATTTTGGAAATACTGTAGACTTTTATGAAGCTGGTGGTGATTTGGAATCTTTACCTTCTACTTTAGTTGATTTACGTGATGGCCAAGTAAAAATTTTAAGAGAAGGTGAGGTTAAAATTTATTAAGAGAAAAGAGGACTTTTGTTGTTGTTTCTGCTATATTTAAATTATGTCAAAGTTAATAATTGCCATAACCAAGCCAAGTAAGGATTATGAGCTTATAGACTCTGGTGATGGGGAAAAACTGGAAAGATATGGTGAGTATATTTTACGACGCCCAGATCCACAGGTTTTATGGTCAAAAACCTTAGAGGAAAAGGATTGGAAAAAAGCCAACGCCTCTTTTTTACGTGAAGGGGATAATGCTAAGTGGCGGATCAAGGATGATATGCCTAGTGAATGGGTGATAGGGATGCAAGATCTGAAATTTATTATAAAACCAACGGCCTTCAAACACACCGGTCTTTTTCCAGAGCAGGAATCAAACTGGATCTGGGTTAAGGAAAAAATTCAGAAGGCAGGTAGGCCAATAAAAATGTTGAACCTTTTTGGCTACACCGGTGGGGCTACTTTGGCGGGCCTCTCCGCTGGTGCAGAGGTGACGCAAGTGGATGGTTCTAGAAGTGCCATCACTTGGGCTAAGCAAAACGCTGAAGTATCTAAACTTGATGGTAAAAAAGTGCGCTGGATGGAAGATGACGCTCGTAAATTTGTGCAGCGAGAAATAAAGCGGGGAATTAAATATGATGCCATTGTGATGGACCCACCGGCTTTTGGCCACGGAGCAAATAAAGAATTATGGAAAATCGAAGAAGATTTTTTGAAATTATTGGAACTTTGTCAGCAAGTTTTATCTGACCAGCCATTGTTTATTATTGTAAATGGTTATTCCGCCGGTTATTCAGCTATTGCCTACGAAAATAGTTTACTGCCGTTAGTAAGGAAATTTGGTGGAATTGTTGAAAGTGGAGAATTGACAATTGAGGAAGTAAAAAGTGGACGTCTATTACCCGCGGGCATATTTGTCAGAGTCTCATTTTAATGTTAGGGTAATAAAAGAAAAAACTACACAAAGGAGGAAGAATGAGCTCTTTTAAGAAGCCATTTGGCTACTGGCGGGCAAAAAGGATAAAAATTGTCGGTCATTTTGTGATACCACAGGTGACTTTGGACAACTTTTTCCGAGCGAATCGATTTAACACTCCAAATATTTTTTTGGCTGAAACTAATCAGCTAAAAGAAAAACTGGATAATTTAAAGGGAAGGAATCTTGAGATTACCGTTTTCAAGATTTCGCCCACGGTTACCTGCCCAGGTGTTGCTAGTGAACTTGCCTTCAGGGAGAAATGTTCAGCCAGTGTGGCCGAGCTGTTGTTACTCTCAGATTTGAGGGTAGAGTTAAAGGGGCGTGTTGTTGCCTCGGTTAGTAGTCAATGGAAGGTGGCTGGCGGGCACGCGGTTTCGTACTTTGGTCTTGATTTTCGACACGGTAAGGTCGAGCTAAAGACTTTTGCCGCTGACGTGATCCGGCCAAGGCGAATGTGTTTTGCCTACACCTCCTTCTAAATTTTGGCGCGCTCACCCTTGGTGAGCGCGCCTTTTTCTTATCTAAAATGTGTTATAATATGGAACATGAGAAATAAATTTAAATCATATTTTGCTCTTATCAGAAAACACAAAATAGTTTCGGTTACTGTTGTTTTAGTTGTTGTTTTAATTAGCTGGTCCATTTATAAAAATAGTTCAGAAAATATTAAATATGAGACTATTACAGTAAATAGGGGTTCTTTGTCTGAAATTGTTAGTGTAACGGGAAATGTTAAGCCGTTGTCAGACGTAAATTTGGCTTTTGAGCATGGGGGGCGAGTGGCTAGCTTGAATGTTTCAGTGGGAGATAAGGCGTATGTTGGCCAGCCCTTAGCTTCAGTCTCTAATGCAGATTTAATTGCTAGTTTAGATAGAGCTAAGGCGGATTTAAGGATTGCGGAAATTCAATTTGGTAAAGTTCAAACCAATAAACAAACCAATACTCTCGAAGTCCAAAACGCCAAGGTTGATAAAGCAAATTTAGATTTAGCTCAGGCTAAAATTACCGTTATTAATTCTATTAAAGATTCCTTTACTAAAGCTGATGATGCGGTTCGAAATAAAATATATTCACTTTTTTCCGATCCGGTGAGGTATAATGCTAGACTGAGTTTTACGACTAGCACCTTTCTTCAGGAAGATATAGAAGATGGTAAGGATACTATAAGTGATGTTCTTGATTCTTGGTATAAGTTATTAATTAATTTAACATCCTCTTCTGATTTAGAAGTTTATTATAATACTGCCAAGCAAAATTTAGTTTCCATTAAAACCTTACTTGATAAATGTGCCGAGGCAGTAAATGGTTTAGACTCTGAGTCCGAAGGTTCCACCCAGACTCAGATTGATACTTGGAAAGCAAATATTTCTTCTGCGAGAAGTAGTATTGATTTGGCTATTAGTACTTTAGTTGGGGATTTTAATTCTTACCAAACAGCAATTTTAGCCCTAAGAACGGCTCAAAGTGATTTTTCAGTTCAGGAGGTATCAGTGGAGCAAGCTAGGGCTGGTGTGGCCTCCGCCGAGGCAGAATTAGCCAAGTCGATTATTAAGTCTCCAATTAATGGAGTTGTAACAAACATTGACACCAAGTTAGGGGAGATTGTGGCCGCTAATAAGGAAGTTATCTCGGTAATTTCATACGGTGATTATGAGATAGAATCTTTTGTTCCCGAAGCTGATATTGCTAAAGTAAAAATTGGGAACACGGCCCAGACAACTTTAGATGCTTATGGAGCCGGGGTGGCGTTTGAATCAGTGGTGATAAAGGTTAATCCAGCCGCTACGGTTATTGATGGAGTGCCAACTTATAAAGTAACCTTAAAATTTATTGATAAAGATGAACGAATTCGTTCTGGTATGACCGCTAACCTAGATATATTAACCAGCCAAAAAGATGACATTTTGATTATTCCAGCCCGGGCAATAACAAATGGTGACGGTGGCAAGTCTGTTTCCGTTGTTAATCCGGTAGATTCAAGTGATGTTACCAGCAAAAAAATTATAACTGGTTTACGTGGCTCTGACGGTAATGTGGAGGTTGTTTCTGGTCTTCTTGAGGGGGATTTGGTGGTGACCTCAATTACTAAATAAACCATGAATATTATTCAGGTTAAAAATCTTGGTAAGGTTTACGATAATGAAGGAATAAAAACCAATGCATTAAGCGGTGTATCTTTGGAAATTAAGAAGGGGGAGTTTGTGGCCATCATGGGTCCATCTGGATCAGGAAAGTCCACCCTGCTTCAAATTTTGGGATTGCTTGATGATCATACTCACGGCGAATATCGTTTTCTTGATAAAAATATTAAAAATTATAATCAAGAAGAAATTGCCAGAATTAGAAATGAACAAATGGGTTTTGTTTTTCAGGCTTTTAACCTTTTACCAAAATCCACGGTCTTAGAAAATGTAAAATTACCATTATTGTACTCTGATCATCCTGAGGAAGAGTGGGAAGAAATGGCCACCAAGGCGGTAGAAGAGGTGGGTTTGATGCATCGGATAAACCACGAAGCTAATCAACTTTCCGGTGGTGAAAAACAACGAGTGGCTATTGCTAGGGCCTTAGTTCATTCACCAGAAGTAATTTTTGCGGATGAACCAACCGGGAACCTGGATTCAAAATCAGGGCAAATTATTATTGAGATAATCCAGAAATTAAATAAGGAAAGGGGGCACACAATTATTTTGATTACCCATGAAACTTATACGGCCGAATATGCCGAAAGAATAATCCGGTTACTTGATGGGCAGGTGGAGAGTGATAAAAAAGTTGAAAATAGAAAGCTGGATGGTAAAAGTTTTGTTAAATAATCGTTATTATATTTATGAAATTTATTTATAGCATAAAAACAGCCACTAATGGTTTAAAAACACATAAATCACGCTCGGCTTTGACGATTTTAGGTATTGTGATCGGTATCACTTCAATTATGATTGTTATGTCACTTGGTGATGGGGCAAAAAATTTAATACTTGGTGAAATACAAGGGACAATGGGGTCAAAGGTGATAGAGATCCGCCCTGGGAAGGAGCCTAAGGGTCCAAGCGATATGATGAGTATAATGTTTCTTGATTCCTTAAAACAAAAAGATGTTGATGCTCTTCGTAAAAAAGTTAATGCGCCCACAATAACTGGAGTGATGCCCCTAGTGGTTGGTAGTGAGACTCTCTCTTACGGTGGGGAAACCTACTCGGCCTCTTATTATGGTATGAATGAATTAGCCTCAAGGATGTATAACATGGTGCCGGCTGAGGGTAGGTTTATGACAGAAGATGAGGTTAAGGGTTTTGCTGACGTGGTTATCATTGGAAATAAGGTTAAGGAAGAACTTTTCACTGACCAAAATAAAGTTGTTGGAGAAAAGATTAAAATTAAAGGTAGAAATTTTAGAATTATTGGTGTCTTACCAGAAAAAGGTCAGGGACTTATAAGTTTCGACACCGTCGCTATTATTCCTTACACCACCGCTCAGCAATATTTATCTGGAAAAAAGTATTTTCAACATATTGTGGTGGAGGCTGATTCAGAGGAAAATGTTTCAAGAACAATAGAGGATATTAAGATAACTCTGAGAAATTCTCATAATATTACTAACTCGGAGGATGATGATTTTAGTCTTGGTAGCCAAGCTGATGCTTTGAAAATGGTGGGTTCCGTTATGAGCGTATTAACTTTATTTTTAGCCGCCGTCGCTGCTATTTCTCTGATTGTGGGAGGTATTGGAATTATGAATATTATGTTGGTGTCAGTGACGGAGAGAACAAAAGAGATTGGTTTGCGAAAGGCGATCGGGGCCACTAATCAAAATATTCTCACTCAATTTTTACTTGAAGCGGTTATTTTGACTGGCTTTGGTGGAATTATTGGTATTATTTTAGGTTCCTCGTTATCTCTTGTTGCTTCAGTTCTGATTAATAAGTTTGGTGGTTTGAATTGGCAATTTACTTTTCCTTATTTTGCAGCCATTCTTGGTTTAGTGGTTTCCAGTTTAGTAGGCTTGGTTTTTGGTCTTTATCCGGCAAGCCAGGCAGCAAAAAAGAGCCCGATGGAGGCTTTGCGTTATGAATAATTAATTATGTCTAAAATATTAGATGGTAAAATTGTGAGGGATGAGATAATGCTTGATTTAAAAAATAAGGTAAGTGGTTTTACGGCGGTACCAAATTTAGCAATTATTAAAATTGGGGACAATCCGGATTCTGATATTTATGTTAAAAATAAGCTTAATTTTGCTCGGAAAATTGGTGTAAATGCTTTTATTGTAGATCTAGGTTTGATTGAAGAAAAAAAAGTTACCCAGGAAAGACTTTTAGCGGGAATCGAAAAATTAAATAATGATGAATCTATAAATGGAATAATTATTCAATCGCCGTTACCTGAGCCGCTTGATTGGGCCGAGGCTGTGGAAAAGGTGAGCCCGGAAAAAGATGTTGATGGATTATGCTCAGTCAACGTAAAAAAATTACAAAATAATAAAACTGGTATAGTTCCCGCGACCGCTAGGGGGGTTCTAACCCTTTTAGATTATTATAATATTTCAGTTAAAGGTAAAAAAGTGGTAGTGATGGGACGGTCAGCCTTGGTGGGCAAGCCTATTGCTACTCTCATGATAAATAATGGAGCCACGGTAACTGTTTGTCATAGCAAAACAATTAATCCAGAAAAAGAAACTCGGGAGGCGGATATTTTAATTGTAGCAGTGGGTAAACCAGAATTAGTTGGGGCGGATTATGTTAAAGAAGGTCAGGTGATTGTAGATGTGGGTATAAGCTCAGTTATAAACAAAGACGGGACAAAAAAGGTTTATGGAGATGTGGATTTTGATTCGGTGAAAAATATAGTGGCCGCCATCTCACCGGTGCCTGGTGGGGTAGGGCCCATGACCGTGGCATCTTTATTTCAAAATTTAGTTGAGGCATTTGAGAAACAAAATAGTTAATTCAACTAATCTAGACCGTTGTGCTAAAAGTGAAGTACACCATGGTGCACTTCAAAATAAGATAAATATATTGATATTTTGTTGGTATGAATGGTATGAACCAAGTTCACCATGGTGAACTTGGTTATGTGAGATACATCATGGCGTATCTTAATGTAGAATCTAGAATTAGAAGGAGGGTGATTTGGTTGATTATTTGTTTAAATTTGATATACTTTGTTAATGGAAAAATTTTTGGCTGACAAATACTCTGATCTACCAGGCTCCAAGCCGGTGGAGAAGGCAGTGCAAAAGAAAATTCGTGAAGGCGAAAAAGGCCCCTCATCTAAAGAAGAGAGAATTGAAGCATATTTGGAGCGTCTGGAGAGCTTAGCGCTTGATGCGGAAAAGACACAACCCAGGAAGATGTTGGGAGCCGAATCCCGCCCGCGGGCTCTCTCACTCCTCCGTGAGATGGTGATGAACAAATATGTGCGCCCCAATAAAGAAAAAATGGCGCAGGGCGCGGGAGCGGTGGAAGAGCGCGCCGGCCGAGAATTGGGAATAAATGTCCATTACAACCAAGAAACATTAGAGCAACGTGGTGAAATTGCCGTCACTGACCTCGAAAAATCATTGGACAATTGGATTTCATATCTTTCTGACATGAATGAGCCATATCCAACCTGGTTTCGTTATTACGCTTTCAGAAATATTTTGGATTTAGGCGATTATGATAAAGACAAAGGCGAGTTCACCAAACGTTCCAGAGGCAGTGCGCGTCTTTTCCCCGATATTGATCGAGGCGCTTTGGCTTATGTGGAGCAAACGATTGAAGCTTCAAAAGATTCGAAGATCTTGGAGCGCCTACAAACGGCCCAGCGCACAATCGCCAATGGAAGCATCCCCGAAGATCAGTTGATTACCAGAGAAAAATCTCAAGCTTTTGCCAAATTACCTTTTGCCAAACAATATGCCGAAGGTATAAAGCAGGCCGGAGAAATCACTCCGGAAATGCGAGCGGAAACGCGGGGCGAATGGGTAAAATATCAGCAAGGCACTGACCCCACCGCTCTGTGGGCGTCTTTGCAGAACAAAGGCACCGCTTGGTGTACCAAAGGTTTTGGCACCGCCGAGACGCAATTAAAAGGTGGTGATTTTTATGTTTATTATACTCTGGACAAACAAGGTAATCCCGTTATTCCCCGTTTGGCTATCCGGATGAACGGACAAAAGGAAATCTCCAACGATGTGCGCGGAGTTCTGGATTCCAAGCAAAATGTGGAAGGCAATATGATGCCGATTTTGGAGGAAAAGCTCAAAGACTTCGGTCCCGAAGCAGACAAATATCAGAAGAAATCATCAGATATGAAGCGCTTAACCGAGATTGACCAAAAAACCACTGCCAATCAACCGCTAACCAAAGATGACCTCCTCTTCCTCTACGAAGTCAATTCCACCATTGAAGGTTTTGGTTATGAGAAAGATCCTAGAATTGCCGAAATTCGCGCCAAGAGAAATGTCAAAGAAGATTTACCAATCCTTTTTGATTGTACTCCCGAGCAAATTGCCACCACAGCGGAAAAAATTACAAAAGATACTCTGGCTTATATCGGTCCTATCACCAAAGAATCTCTCAAATTACTTTCTACCAAAATTGAGCATATTTACACCAGATTTCCAGATCAAAAAGTTTTCCTGAAAGAAATTGCACCTGATTCCGAAATTACTTCAGCCGAAACGGCCGTTAAAAAACTAGAAAAAGCTGGACACAAAATCGGTGATTATGCTAAAGATATGCTTACTAAAGTAAATTGGGGAGAAAAGCTCAAATCCTCCTACGAAATTATTTCCATTTCGGTCGGAGAACTTTTTGGCGATACAAATACTCACATTTATGCTGATATTAAAGTTAAAGCCAAAGAGCAGGGTTTGGATCTTGTCCCAGCCGTCTTGGCGCCGGAAATTCGTTTAAATTATGATAAAAACGGTCAGTACACAGTTGTGGCTATGGAAGCTATTCGCGACCGCGATGGCAGCCCCGCACTCTTCGGCTGCTACCGGGGCGATTCGGGCTCGTGGTTGTACGACAGCGGCGGCCACGACGGCGGCAGGTGGTCCCGTGCCTATCGGTTCTTCTTTGTTCGCTAGTAACTTAATCCTTATCTCTTAAATTTTAATTCTATCCCTTATCCCTTTTTTCTTTTTACTTAATAAAAATTTGTGCTAGAATAAAATGCGAAAGTAGGTGAATATGCTGGCGACCAAGGTTTCCAGCTACCGAAATTAGTATCCATATATTGAGAATATTTGCGACCACGGTTTCAGATAGAGTGATGTATGTAGACACTTCAAAAATGAAGTTACTTGGTTCAGAACACTAAGGCATTATGATGCCGAATGCGATTCAACCCTGAGAGTATTCCAAGGGTGGTGGTCTAGATGGGTTCTGAACAATTCGCGACCGCAATGGCAACCCCAAACTCTTCAACTGCAACCGGAACGATTCGGACTCGTGGTTGAACAACAACAACGGCCACGACGACAACAGGTGGAACAGTGACAATCGGTTCTTCTTTGTTCGCAAATCACGTCATTTCTCTCCTGCTTTGGCGGGAGAGTTTTGTTTAATGAGCTGTCCCAACCAACCGCCAAGCATTTTGCCTATCTCACTTATCTTTTCAGACAAAGCAATATATTTTTTATTATCAAGCGACTTATTTTCCCAAAGAATTAACAGAAAGACATTCAAAGTATTGATTTTTCTGATAGCTAATCTAACGTAAGGAGTTTTTTCTTCCTTAGATAGAAAAGTGGCGATAGAAATGGCTTCTATAGCATCAGTAAGTAGATTATCTATTTTGAAACCAATCGTGTGTCTGTGATTTTTCGGTAGAGTTTGGTAATATTCATACCAAAGCTGGTAAATTGTTTTAATTTTCTGCAAAATCGGCAAAAATCTCTGCGGGAGGGGGGGGGGAGACTTTAAAGTTTTCTGTTTTATGACCAAAATTCAATTCACTCATAGCTATCAAGATATCATTGAAATTGAAAATCTCCTAGAAGCTTGGAAGGAATTTTTATGTGGCAAGAAGAAAAAAGTGGACGTGCAGATTTTTGAGAGAAATTTGATGTCTAATGTTATTTCTCTTCATAATGATTTAAAAGAAAAAACTTATAAACATTCAGCTTATGAGGCTTTTAATATTTCTGACCCTAAACCACGGGTGATTCATAAGGCCAAAGTGCGGGACAGATTACTGCACCACGCCATTTACTGTTATCTATATCCATTTTTTGATAAAACTTTCATCGCTGATTCATATTCTTGCCGGCTGGGCAAAGGAACGCACAAAGCGATAGTCAGATTTCATGATTTTAATCTTAAAATTTCAAAAAATAATACCAAACAAGTTTGGGTGTTGAAATGCGACATTCGAAAGTTTTTTGATTCCATTAACCATGAGATTTTATTGAAAATTTTAAACGAGTATATTCAGGACAAAGATCTTATTAATTTATTGCAGGGGATAATCTCTAGTTTTTATAAAAAAGAGGCTGGTGTCGGTTTGCCTTTGGGGAATCTCACCTCCCAGCTTTTTGTAAATATTTATATGAACGTTTTTGACCAATTTGTTAAACATAAGCTGAAAGCTAAATACTATATACGTTATTCCGATGATTTTGTCATTTTGTCCGCTGATAAAAAGTGGCTGGAAGACATTTTGCCTAAGATTAGTAATTTTCTTGGAGAAAAATTAAAATTGTCTTTACATCCAAACAAAGTTTCCATAAATACTTTTTCGTCTGGTGTAGATTTTCTGGGTTGGGTGAATTTTTCTGACCATAAGGTATTAAGGACAACCACTAAAAGAAAAATGTTTAGAAATATTTTAGCTCAGGGCTTTAAAGAAGAAGTGGTACAATCTTATTTGGGTTTGATTAGCCATGGAAATACCAGGAAAATTAAGGACAAAGTGTTATCTCTAATTAAACAAAATGTGCTATAATAAAAAAGTCGAAGGTTTATAAATAAATTTAATTTAATTTTTATGGAAGAAAATAAAAATACTTGTTGTGCCAACGGAGAGTGTAAGGATTGTTGTATTAATAGTTGTGGTTGTAGGATGTGTCAGAAATTTGGTTGGTGCCCAGCTGGAAAGTGGCACAAGATAATCAAGATTGTTTTATTAGTAATTGTTTTAGTTTTGATTGGTAAGATGATTTTTGGTGGGCACGGATGGAGAGGAGATAATAATGTTGTAAACGTTATTACCGTTTCAGGTAAGGGTGAAGTGGTAGTTAAGCCAGATTTAGCCGTGGTCTCTTTTGGAGTTTCCACCGAAAATTTAGATGTTGCCAAAGCTCAGACTGAATCAACTACCAAGATGAATAATATTATTAATCTTTTAAAAACTAAGGGTGTGGCTGAAAAGGATATTAAAACCACCAATTATAATATTTATCCTCGTTATGATTACACCCAGCTAACTCCGTATAGTAGTGGTAAGCAAACATTAGCGGCCTATGTTGTTTCTCAGACAGTAGAGGTAAAAATTAGGGATATTTCTAAAGCTGGTGAAATATTGACTGGGGTGGGTGAGTTTGGTGTGACAGACGTTAGTGGGTTAAATTTTACCATTGATAATGATCAGGTGGTCAAGGATCAAGCTAGAGATTTGGCGATCGAGGATGCCAAGGCTCAAGCCAAGGTTTTAGCCAAGGGCTTGGGAGTAAAATTGGTTAAAATCACTAGTTTCTCAGAAGGTGGAAATTACCCAATCTATTATGGCATGGAGAAATCTATGGCCATGGGTATTGGCGGTGGTGATGCCGTGTCCCCACAGATATTAACTGGGGAGAATAAAATCACCTCAAATGTTAGTATCACCTATGAGATAAGATAGTCCTTGCTTTATTTCTAATTATATAGTAATATTGAAAGACCTCGGAAACGGGGTTTTTTAATAAAAGGGGAGTTCTTAATTTAAAAATACTATGTCAAAAATTGGAGAATATCTAAAGGAGACAAAAGGAGAATTAAAGCACGTTAGCTGGCCTACTAAGAACCAGGCAATTTTGTTTACCGTAATTGTGGTTGTTTTTTCTATTGTTACGGCGGCATTTCTAGGTGCTTTTGACTATATTTTTGCCATGTTAATCAAGCTGTTTATTTAAAGGATATCTTAATTTAATTTTTAAATATAATGGCAAAACAAAATATACAAGAAGGGAGAAATTGGTATGCAATCCACACTTATGCGGGTTATGAAAATGCCGTGGCGAGAAATTTAAAACAAAGAATTGAATCTTTAAACATGGGAGACAAAATTTTTGATGTGATTGTGCCGATTGAGAAAAAAATAAAAGTGAAGGGCGGTAAAAGGATAGAAGAGGAGGAAAAAATATATCCTGGTTATGTTTTGGTGGATATGGCGGTGACTGATGAATCCTGGTATGTGGTTCGTAATACTCCCAGAGTGACGGGTTTCGTGGGTTCCGGCGTATATCCTGTACCATTAAGTAAAGCAGAAATTGATACAATATTTGGCAGAATGAACGCTGGCACAGTAAAACATAACAGCGGTTTGGTGGTAGATGACGCGGTGATTATCACTGACGGTCCATTTAAGGATTTGGAAGGTAAAGTAAGTGAGATTGATAACGACAGAGGTAAGGTGAAGGTCCTGGTGTTGATGTTCGGCCGAGAGACTTCCGTGGAGCTTGATATGTTGCAGATTAAGCGAATTTAGTATAGTTTATAAGGGACCCCGCTTCTGGGTTATTAACAAAAATATATGGCAAAAAAAATAACAAAAAAATTAAAACTTCAGATTCCCGCTGGTAAAGCTAATCCAGCTCCACCAGTTGGCCCCGCTTTAGGACAGGCTGGTATAAATATTGGGGATTTTGTGCAGAAATTTAACGCCGCCACCGTAAAGATGATGGGGGACATTGTGCCGGTTGAAATTACCGTTTATGAAGACCGATCTTATGATTTTAAATTAAAGACCCCACCAGCTACTGGTTTGATTCTTAAGGCCGCTGGAGTAGAGGCTGGCTCTGGTAAGCAACTTGTAAAGAAGGCTGGTACTATTACTCGAGCACAAGTGAAAGCGATTGCGGAGAAGAAAATGGCTGATTTGAACGCCAATGATATAAATGCCGCTATGAAGATTATTGAGGGTTCTTGCCGATCAATGGGGATAGAAGTGAAAGGGTAATCAAATTTTATAATTACAAACAAAAAACAACTCTTAATCAAGGGTTGTTTTTTGTTGGTTACGGTGTAAAATTAGGTCTATGGAAAAAGAAGAAAAGAAAACCAGATTAAGTTGGGATGAATATTTTATAAATATTATGCACGCGGTTAGTGAAAGGCAAACTTGTGACCGGGGGAAGACTGGTTGCCTAATTGTAAAAGATAAAAGAATTATTTCTACGGGTTATGCTGGTTCTCCCGCTGGTTGTAAACACTGTGATGAGGCTGGGCATGAGATGAACACGGTAATTCAGGAAGATGGCACACAGTCAAAACATTGTATTAGGACAACCCATGCGGAATTAAACGCTATTGCTCAGGCCGCCAAGGTTGGTATCTCCACTGAGGGGGCTACTCTTTATTGTAAAATGACCCCTTGTTATACTTGTGCCAAGGTAATTATTAATGCTGGTATTAAAAAGGTGATTGTAGAAAATTATTATCATGGTGGCAGCAGAACCGCAGATCTTTTTAAGGAAGCGGGGATTGAGTATATTTTATTAAATGAGGCGGTGGTGACTTATGCTAATATGAAATAATTATGAGCAGAAATATTTTTGCTGTCGTGGGACTTCCCGGATCTGGTAAGACTGAAGTAATAAATTACTTGATGGAAAAATATAAGTGGCCAAAAGTTTATTTTGGTGATGTTACCTTTGATGAAATGAAAGTTCGTAATTTAGATATTAATGAAAAGAACGAAAGATTTGTCCGGGAAGATTTACGGAAAATGTATGGTCAATTACATTATGCTAGGAAGGTTATTGAGAAGATTGAAAAAATTATTGATCAAGAAAATATTTTAGTTGAGAGTTTATATAGTTGGGAAGAATATTTGGAATTTAAGAAAGAATTTGGTGACGACTTTCGAGTTTTAGCAGTATATTCCTCTCCCGATAGTCGTATAAAAAGACTGGGGAATCGTGCTAAACGACCTTTAACCAAAGAGGAAGTGGTTTCTCGCGATTATGCTCAAATTGAAAATTTACATCAGGGCGGGCCAATTGCCAGGGCAGATTTTACCGTTATAAATGAAGGGGAGATGAAGGATTTATATAAACAAATAGACGAGATTACTAGTAGAAATTTAAAGAAATAAATGAAAAAAGGTAAATTTATTGTGATTGATGGATCAGATGGTAGTGGTAAAGCTACACAGGCGGAATTATTAATTAAACATCTGAAACAAGATGGTTACAAAGTAAAAAAGATAGATTTCCCAGAATATTATTCTAATTTCTTTGGTAAATTTATTGGGCACTGTCTTTCAGAGCAGTATTTTAATTTTGTAAAGGTTCATCCTAAAATTGCTTCGGTTCTTTACGCGGCGGACCGTTTTGAATCAAGAGATAAAATCAAAAAATGGTTAAAGGAGGGAAATATTGTGGTGGCTGACAGATATACCAGTGCCAATCAGATTCACCAAGGGGGCAAAATTGCCAGCACTAAAAAAAGAGAGGCCTTTTTAAAATGGCTGGACGAAATGGAATACGGAGTTTTTAAAATTCCTAAACCTGATGCGGTGTTTTATTTAAGTGTACCAATTTCTACCACTCTTAAATTGATGAAGGAAAGAAACCAAAACAGTAAACGTGGATATTTAAAAAAGAAAAAAGATGTTCATGAAAAAGATGTGAATTTCTTAGAGAATTCATATAAAAGCGCCATTTGGTTGGCCAAAACCCAGCCGGATTGGATCAAGATTGAATGTGTTAAAAAAGAGGTAATGGATACCCGGGAAAATATCCATCAGGAAATTTATAAGAAGGTTTATAAAATTTTAAAGTAAAATTATGAAAATATTTATTTATGATGAGTTTGGCCCACAGGACACAGCAATGATGCAGGCTCTTTATTCGAGAAGCGCTCTTAGTGTAGAAGAGCATGTAAAAAAAGTTCGAGAAAGCAACTCCGGGAAATTTATGGAACGATTTTATGTCGGTTATGGGCACGCCAGTATTGCTGATTGTGGTAGCACGACTATTTTTGTTGAAGGGGTAAGTATGTTGGTAGCTAAAGCTATTCAGGATTGGCCGCTATATTCTGGCCAGGAAACCAGCTCGCGGTATATTGATATGTCAAAACAAGCTATTATTGATCCGGTTGGGACCAAGGAATCAAAAAAAATTTTAGATCAATGGATGAAGTTTTACATAGAAAGTCAGCCTGAAGTGCAGGCTCATATCAGGAAAAAATATCCCCGAAAAGAGGGAGAAGATGAGGGGGTCTATGCTAAGGCGGTGGTAGCCCGAGCGTTTGACACATTGCGCGGTTTTTTACCAGCTGGGGTAGCTACTCAATTTAGTTGGCATACAAATTTACGTCAAGCCCATGATAAGCTTGTTTTTTTAAGAAGGCATCCCTTAATCGAAGTTAGAGAAACAGCCGAAAAAATATTGGCTGGTTTAAAAGAGAAATATTCTCAAAGTTTTAGTCATCAAGAAACATTAGAACAAGAAAAATATTGGGAATTTATTGAAAAAAAATATAATTATTATTTTAATAAAAATGCCAAGTCCTTTTCTGCTAAAACTAATATTAATAAAAAAGAAATCGCTTTATATAAAGATATTTTTGATAAACGTGCTCCAAGAACAGGCCTGCCAAGTTTTCTAGCAGAGCTTGGTAATGTTACCTTCGAATTTCTATTAGATTTTGGCTCCTTTAGAGATGTTCAAAGGCATCGAAATGGTGTTTGCCGGATGCCACTTTTAACAACTAAATACGATTTTAATGAATGGTATCTAAATGAGTTACCTGAGAGTGTTAAAAAAACTGCCTTAAAATTAATTAAGGAACAGACGAAGTTGATTGATAAATTAAAAACTACTCCAGAAAATAGGCAATATTATTGTGCTATGGGTTTTAATGTTACTTGCAAAGTTTCTTATGGTTTGTCAGCCGCCACTTATGTTTCTGAATTGCGTTCCGGTAGATTGGTTCATCCAACTCTGAGAAAAATTGCTCATCAAATGAGCCGAGCGTTAATTAAAATGTTCCCTTTTATAAAATTACAGTCAGACTTTAGTCTAGATGATTGGAATATTAGGAGGGGGATGCAAGATATAAAGGAAAAATAATATGAAAGATAAACAAATTGAGAAATTAATAAAGGCTGAGGAAAAGAGGCAGAAAGAAACCATTTCTTTGATCGCGTCAGAAAATTATGTGTCAGAGGATGTGCTGACGGCGCTTGGTTCTAGATTTACGAATAAATATTCTGAAGGTTATCCCGGTAAAAGATATTACAAGGGACAAACTTTTACCGATCAGGTAGAAAAATTATGCCAGGACCGAGCTTTGAAACTTTTTAAATTATCTCCGGAAAAGTGGCATGTGAACGTACAGGCTTTGTCTGGTTCACCGGCTAACTTGGCCGTATATGTAGCTTTGGTCCCGGCTGGGGGAAAAGTGATGGGTATGTCACTTGATCATGGTGGGCACCTAACGCACGGACATAAAGTATCCGCCACTGGTAAATATTGGACGCAAGTGGCTTATGGGGTAAATAAAACTACGGAAGTTTTGGATTACGAGGAAATAAAAAAACTGGCGGTAAAAGAAAAACCCAATATGATTATTGCTGGTTATACGGCTTATCCGAGAATTGTGGATTTCAAAAAGTTTAGAGAAATCGCTGATGCTTGCGGGGCAATTTTGATGGTAGATATGTCACATTTTGCTGGGTTGGTGGCTGGTGGGGCATATCCTTCACCTTTTGAATACGCAGATGTGGTGACCACGACGGTTCATAAAACTCTGCGCGGGCCACGAAGTGCTTTGATTTTTGTAAAAAAAGATACGCGAGAATTTGATAAAAAAATTGATAAAGCCGTTTTCCCTGGTTTGCAAGGCGGTCCACATATGAATCAGATAGCAGCAGTGGCGGTAGCCCTGAAAGAAGCTTCAACACCGGCTTTTAAAAAGTATGCCAAGCAGGTAGTGAAAAATGCTAATGTTTTAGCTCAGGAATTAAAGAAAATGGGTTGGCATATTATTTCTGGTGGTACGGATAGTCATTTGATTTTGGTAGATACCGGTAAAATCAGTGGGGCGGAGGCCAGCGATCGCCTAGAAAAGGAAGGAATTATTGTAAATAAAAATACTATTCCAAATGAACCTCGTTCACCTATGGACCCTTCGGGAATTCGTTTAGGTACGGCCGGAGAAACCACAAGGGGAGCCAAAGAAAAAGATATGATAAAGCTCGCCAAGAGAATTGATCAAGCTTTAAGGAAATAATATGAAAATAAAAATTAAAAAAGTTCATCAGGACGCAGTTATTCCAAAGTATGCGCATTTTGATGACGCTGGATTAGATTTATTTACGATTGAGGACACCCTGATCAAGGTAGGAGAAAGAATTCCGGTTAAAACTGGGATTGCGATGGAAATTCCGGTAGGGCATGTGGGTCTAATTTGGGATAAAGGCGGAGTGTCAGTTAAAGGAGGAATTAAAACTATTGCTGGGGTGGTGGATTCCTCTTACCGAGGGGAAATATTAGTAGCGGTTATAAATTTAAGTGATAAAGATTATAAATTTGAAAAAGGGCACAAGATAGCTCAGATGATTATTCAAAAAAAAGAAACGGTGGAATTTGAGGAGGTAGCGGAACTTACAGAAACCAAAAGGGGAGAAGGGAGGTTAGGCAGTACCGGGAAGTAACTTTTTATGCTAATCTTTTCTCGTGGTCAAGAAAGTACTAAAAAAGACTAAAGCCAGCCCCAAAAAGGCGGAAAAAACTAGCCCTAAACCAAAGGCAGATATTTTTGATGTGGTGATAATTGGTGGGGGTCCAGCGGGACTGATGGCGGCCTGTACAGCGGGTGCCGGAGGGGCAAAAGTGCTGGTTTTAGAGAAGAATGATGAGCTGGGCAAGAAACTCTTAATATCTGGCGGAGGGCGCTGTAACCTGACCAATGCGGACCCGGATCACCGGAATTTTGTCTCTAAATATGGTAAAAAAGGCAGTTTTCTCTTCAGCCCCTTTTCTATTTTTGGCGTAAAGGAAACTATTAAATTTTTTAATGATCTGGGGGTGGAAACAAAAGTTGAACCAGGTTTTAGAGTATTTCCAGAAAGTGATAATAGCGAAGATATTTTGGAGGCTCTAATAAACCAAGCTAAAAAGGTGGGGGTACAGTTTAAACTGTCTACAGAGGTAGAAAATTTGAAGGCTAATAAAAAAACTAAGCAGATTTCAGCTGTGCTTTTGAAAAATGGAGAAAAGATAGAAGCCAAGAAATTTATTTTAACTACGGGCGGTATGTCACACCAAGAAACTGGCTCCACGGGGGATGGTTTCAAATGGTTGAAAGAAATTGGTCATAAAGTGGCGCCCGCTAATCCATCATTGGTGCCAATTAAAATTTCTGAGCAGTGGGTGGGGGGGCTCGCTGGTATTGCCCCTGATAATGTGGGGGTGTCTGTGTGGTCCGTGCAAAATAATATTTCAAAAAAGGTTTTGACTAAAAAGGGGCGAGTGCTTTTCACTCACACTGGTCTGTCCGGCCCGACGATTTTAAATATGAGCAAGTCTATCCGAGAATTTTTGGAATATGGCGAGGTTTTGGTTTCTTTGGATTTTTTCCCCGGCGTCGGTTTGGATCAAATGCATGAAATGATACTCTCACTTTTTGAAAAGAATTTAAATAAAAAGATTAAAAATTTGGCGTGGCCAGAAGTTCCCGCTAAAATCTTTGATTTGATTTTAAAACAATTAGAGATAGATCCAGATTGGTCAATAAATGAAATTAAAAGGGAGGAGCGCCTGGCCTTGATAGAAAAATTTAAAAAGTTTGAACTGAAAGTGGGTGGCCTACTTGGCTTTGATCAAGCGATAATTTCCAGCGGGGGACTGGATCTAAATGAAGTGGATTTTAAAACGATGGGTTCTAAACTTTATGACAATTTATATTTTGCTGGTGATATCCTAGATTTTGACCGCCCCTCCGGTGGTTACTCACTGCAACTTTGTTGGACAACGGGATATATAGCAGGAAAATCAAGTATTTAATTAAACTCCGCAAAATACAGTACTACCGGAGCACAGGTATTTTTTCTGCTGAAAAAATCCTTCACACTCCCGCCGTCGCGGTCCGTGAGTCTCCTTGTAGCACTGTTTTTGCTACGTTTAATCATGCTTGACTATTTTGATAAAAAAGGGTACAATTGACTGTAGAATTTGGAACCTTAAAAAGACTAGAAAAAGTGGTTTTGGCCACAGCTTTTAGTGGATTTGAAAAAGTCCGTTAAAAGCTGTGGCGAAAGTAAGTTACTTAGCCCAACAGTCGGAGACACGCTCAATAATGGGCACGTTTCCAAAATACAAAGGACAGGTTAGTTATGAGTACTAACGAGTTCGTGTTTGGGGTAGGTTCGGCGGAGAAGATACAGGGAGCGCTCAGGAGAAATGAAAAAGTTCTTAACGGAACTGAGGCACAAATCCTGGAGTGGTTGGCGGCAGAAAACAATGTTTCTCTGCTTAGCCATGTTGTCACTGGTCGCTCCGAGATCAAACCAGTGGACTATCTGGTTGACCTCGATGCCGCTCCATTTATCCCGGAAGGTTGGACGGTGAAAGAACATCATCAGGGTGGACTGTTTAAGTACAGTACCATGAGAAGGGTAGAGATTTATTTGTCCAAAAAGCAGAAGAAAGGCGTGATCAGTGGTCATGATCTCCGTCAGGAGCTCAAGGATCAGCCGGTCTGTAACGCCAATCTGCTGGACTTCTATCTGGCTCATCCGGAACTGATTCCGGCAGACTGGAAGGGGAAAGCGGTCTTCTTTTGGGGGACTATCTACTATCACTCTGACGGCAATCTTTACGTCCGTTGCCTCGGCTGGAATGGTGGTCGGTGGTGCTGGGATTACTTCTGGATCGCCTATACCTGGGATGGGTACTCTCCAGCCGCAGTATTCAGTAAGTAGCACATAGTTCTTGGATCTGACCCTTCGATATATCTTGCGCAAGCAAGCTTTATATCGAAGGGTCTTTTTTTATGTGTAAATTTAAAGTATGATAGATGGATGATTAAAGAGCAGATTATTGATTTGATAAAAAAGGCAGTAGTGGAATTAGGAGTGGGGGAGAAAAATATTTCGGCTTTTACTTTGGAACACCCAGAGATTATGTCACATGGGGATTATGCCACCAACGTGGCTTTGGTTTTAGCTAAACAGATGAAGAAAAGTCCGGTGGAAGTGGCTAAACAAATTACCAGTAAATTAAATGAAGCTATTAGTAAAACTCCAAATTCCGAGATTTCAAAAATTGAGGTGGCGGGTCCGGGTTTTATTAATTTTTATTTAGTGGATGGATATTTTATTAAAGAATTGGGAGAGGTTCTAAAGAAAAAAGAAAATTTTGGTTGGAATAATATTTTGAAAGAGCAAAAGACAATCGTGGAATATACGGACCCAAATCCATTTAAGGATTTTCATATTGGGCATTTAATGACCAATGTTATAGGAGAATCACTGTCCAGAATTTTAGAAGCTGATGGGGTGGTGGTAAAAAGGGCCAATTATCAGGGGGATGTGGGCCTTCATGTGGCCAAGGCTATTTACGGTGCTGTAAAGATTATGAAGGATAATCCAGAGAGTAAGAAGGAGTTTTTTGGTGGTTGGTTTGGGGCCGGTCAGAATCCTAAAATCTGGGGACAGGCTTATGTATTAGGAGCCACTGTTTATGAGGAGAATGAACCGGCGAAAAAAGAAATTTCTGATTTGAATAAGAAAATTTACGATAAGTCAGATAGAATAGTAAATAAAATTTATAAAGCGGGACGAAAGGTTTCTTTAGAGGAATTTGAAAAAATATATAAAATCTTAGGAACCAAGTTCGATTATTACTTTTTTGAAAGTGAGGTGGGTGGTCTGGGTAAGGAGGTTGTAATGAGTGGTCTGAAGGCTGGTTATTTTGAGAAAAGTGACGGGGCAGTTGTTTTTAAAGGGGAAAAGTATGATCCTGCTCTTCATACCCGAGTATTAATAAATTCACAAGGCTTGCCCACTTATGAGGCCAAGGAACTGGGTTTGATTTTAAAGAAAAGTAAAAAGTTTCCTTTTGATAAAACCATTTCTATCACCGGGAATGAGATAAATGATTATTATAAGGTGATGTTAAAGGCCATGGAGCTTACCATGCCGGATTTAGCTAAAAAGGCGGTACATATTGGTCACGGAATGTTGCGTTTACCTTCAGGAAAAATGTCCTCCCGGACTGGAAAGGTAATCACCGGAGAATATTTACTGGGTGAGATAAAGAAAAATATTTTAGAGAAAATGAAAGATCGCCAGATGACGGAAAAGGAAAAGGAACAAACAGCCGAAATTGTTTCTATTGGGGCCTTAAAATATTCTATTTTGAAACAAGAAACCGGTAAAGATATTATTTTTGATTTTGATAAATCACTGTCTTTTGAGGGGGATTCTGGTCCTTATTTGCAATATGCTTGCGTGCGGGCTAAATCTATTTTAGAGAAGGCAAAGAAGGAGGGGGTAAAGCCAAGTTTGGAAGTGAAAAATTTGGTAGGAAGAGATTTGGTAAAATTATTAATCAGATTTCCTGAGGTGGTGGGTAGAGCGGGGCAAGAATATTCTCCACATTATTTAGCAACTTATTTAATTGAGCTGGCCGGAAACTTTAGTACTTTTTATGCACAGGAAACGGTGGTGGATAAAGGGGATGCCAGTTCGCCATACAAAGTGGCGCTGACTGAAGCTTTTGTCACGGTGATGAAAAATGGCCTTAATTTGCTTGGTATAAAAGTGCCTGAGCGGATGTAATTTTTTGAGCATTATCTATTTGACCCAGTAGTAGATTTTGCCATTGAAAAATAAGGGTTTTTCAGAAAACCTGATGGCAAAATTCACTACTGGGTTGACTTATAACCTGAACCATGATATACTTGATAACGGATTCTTTACCCAATGTGGGTGAAGTTCTTTAAAAAGGAGGAATAGTCGTGGCTAATGGCGAAAGAGCAGAATTGTGGGAGAAAATGTTGAGGAAACCTTCTGGAAACAAAAGACCCCCTCGCGGTTGGTCTGTTGGTTCGGGGAGGGCTCTCAAGACGCATGCTCATAAGGTGGATCGGAGAGCTTGGTCAAACAAGCTGAAGATCGTGATTTACAATGGGGTGAAGGATAAGGAGATTGCGGGAAAGGCATTTACGAAAAAGTCACCAGAGCGTGATTGGATGCCAGAGCGGGCTCAGTTTTGTGTGGCGGTTCATGTGACTGAAAAGAGAGTGTATTTTTCAAGGTAGTTCTTAAGGGAGAAGAAGATGAGTGGTGACAGTACTTTGCTCGGAAAGCCGAGCAAGAAGAAGAGGAAGACGAAAAAACCACAACAGCCCACCTTACTGGTGGAAGTGTGGTACGGTCAGCACCCCGGTCGTTTTGATAACCGGGGAAAGTACGTTAGAGAGGTTCAGATGACCCTTTCTATGTGCGGGGTACCGGTAAAGTTTTTCCCCAACAGCAAGCGTTTTGCTGGGGGTCTCGGAGAGCGTTCAGGGTAATGAGGAGTTAACTAGGGCGGAGGAGGTTTGTTTCGACAAACCCCCTCCGCACAGAGACGTGCGAATGGAGGCGAAAGCCTCCTTTCGCCTTTGTGGGTCAACGATATTTTCCATTTCCAACGCTTTTATTTTAGGCAGTAGCTCTTTTTCACCATTTTTTAGCACAGTAAACCAGGAACCCAAGTCTATAAACAGTTTTTTGGCATTTATCCTGTGGTTCCAACCTAAACCATTAAGCACCTCTCTTTGGATTTCTGGGTCCTTACTTTTAATAGCTTCAATAGCTAAACTTGAAAAGTGTAAAACGTTCTCTGTAATGTCTGTCCAATTTTTAGCTCTCTCCTCAGTCTCACCAAGCTTAGCCTTTTCTTTCGTTAAGGCTTCCTCCAATTCTTGTTTCTGAGAACTATACTGAGGCTGGGTAATTGTTCCATCCAAAAGAAAGGTTAGAGCACGGTCTAATTTTTTCTGTGTACCTTCAACATTCCTCAATTGAGTTTCATATATCTGTTGCCTCTTATTTATTTCAAGGCTATGCATTTCTTTCAAAGTCTCTAACCCTAATTTATAGAATTCTGGGTCAATCAAATTACTTTCAATAATCTGGTTTATATTCTTCTCTAGCTCGGTTAAAGTAACCGGCTTTGCTTTACAGTTAATATATTTTTTCCTTCTCGTGCAGTGATAATAAGTATAAGTTTCTATATTACCAGTAGTTTTATTGAGCTTTGTCTTTTTTGAAGCAGTAATGCTGGCACCACATTCTGCACAGTTCATTATTCCTGTGAAGGAAAAATTATGAACCTGTTGTTTAGGCTTACCTTTTTTACCAAGTAGTATTTGAACTCGGTCAAATTCATCCATAGTTATCATAGGTATATGCTTTCCTTTATAAGTTTTGCCTGAATAATAAAAATAACCAGTGTAAAAAATATTACTGAATATGTTGTATATTTCGCTTTGAGAGATGGGTTTGCCACCTTGTCTACGCTTGCGTGGTGTACGCAGGCCCCAATCATCTGTAGCAATTCTGAGAATCTTAGGCGGAGAATAATTACTGGTAAGCATTAAGTCCCACATCTTTCTAACAATTTTAAACCTTTCTTCATCAACAAGTATTGTCTCGTTACCTTTTTCTTTTGTTCTAGAATTTAAATATCCAACAGGCGGAATATTTGGAAACCATCCTTTTTCAACTTTTGATAATAACCCCCTTTTTACATTCTTTGATAAATCACGAATATACTGATTTGCCATACCATTTTCCACAGACATAATCAGAGCATTGTCTTCTGGTAGGTAATTTTTCTCAGCCGTTTTAACACAAAGAAGTTTTTTCTCCTGAAGAAAATATTGAATAGTAGCACTATCAATTGGATTTCGAGATAATCTATCCATTTTCCAAGTTAGAATCCCGTTTACCTTACCTTGTTCAATAAGTTTTGTAAGCTCGGTAAATCCGTCACGTTTAAATGGTGCCTTTGCTGATTTTGATTCTTTGATAGTTTGCAGTACATATAAACTTTCTCGGTCTACTACTTCTTTAAAATAATTAATTTGGTCATCAATAGATTGAATTTGTCTATCTTCTGACTCTGTACTTTTGCGGGCATATATTACCCATGTAATTTTGTTTTTGTTTTCCATATTTTGTAATTTAAAACCCCAAAGGGACTGTCTGGTACCCCAATTCACTTGCTCCGAAGAGTAGCCTCATTGGCAAACAGCCCCTTTGGGGCAACGAGGCAATAAAAATACCTTCGGATTAATGCTATGAAATTGGGGTACTTATACAGTATATCATCTAATAAAATAAATAACTAATCTTTTTTACCCTACACCCCCGTACACTATATCTCTTTAACACCAGGACCTTCAATATCTATCTCAAGGGGTATAACGAGCATCTCTCTTCCGTCTGATAGGCTTTTTTCCTGAGCTATAAGCCCCGCTTGTTCAAGTTGTGGTAATATATTTTGGCGTAGATATAAGGAGCTAAGAGGTCTTCCATATATTATATAGTGCTTGTTAAGAATTTCTCTCCTACTAATTCCTGTCTTTCTCTCCTCGTCTTTATCACTAGCAGAAGGAAAATCCTTCAAATCATCCCTTTCTGGTTCGTTCCATATAGCAAGTACTATCTTTGTATATATTTCAAAAATATACGGGGCTAAACCATAATCTTGCCCATATGATATTTGATTCCATAGTTTGAAAGCATTTTTAATATCTTCCTCTGTCGCCCAAAGATATCTGTCTTCTTTCTTTCTAAACCACAGATTTAAGAGAGTAAAACTTTTAATTAGGTAAATTATTTTTTTAATATCTCGTTGTTGTCTTGGTTTAACGCTTTTGTGGTCTTTAATAAACATCTCTTCAATTAAGCCTGGGTTCTCTATTTTAACATCAAGGATATTTTCCTGTTTAATTGCTCTTATTCTCTCCATAAGCAGTATTCTTTCTGGGTCACTATCAACACCACTAGCAAATTTTTCCTGGTCCGATTCCTTGGATATAACTTGCTGAATACCTTGGACTATTTTGTCGTGTTCAATTGATGGACTTAACATAATAAACCGAGTGCTCTCTTGTTCATCTACCTTAAGTCCTGCACTACAAAAATACACGCTGGGGAAACCAATAATAATTACTGTTTTAGTTTTGTTTCCACCTTTTTGGTTCTTATCTGTTATTTTAAGATGTGTTTCTTTTTCATCATGAGAAAGTATTGGTCTTAATCTAGAAATCAAAGACGTATCGGGCATATCAGTAAAGCAGAGTATCTTTTTTGACAGGTCTACTAATAATACATCTCTTTCTTTATCATAAGCTCCATTCTCATGAAAGAAAGCGGTTGGGCTACAGTACGCCAGAGTAATCACATCCTCTTTAGGAAATAATTTGATTATAGAGAGTGGTATATGACTTTTACCAGTTGAACTAGGTGCGTTAAAAAATACGTTCATTTGAGACTCTTCTGTATAGGTATTGAGCATTGATAAAAAAGTTATAGCCTTATTGGCGTCATCTTTTTTAATCACTGCGTCTAGGATTTTACATACCTCATCAATATTCATTTCCTTAAATTTGGAGGTATCAATCTTCTCTGGAAAAGGTCTTGAATATTTTGTGAACAAATCTTCTACTGGTAAATTTAATCTAACCAGATAGTCCCCAAGGTCTCCTTTTTCTCCCACTTCCTCAGGTAGAGTAATAATATTTATTTTATCACAACCGTGCTTAAGTAGAAGGTTTGCCATCTTCATGGTTCCAGTCTTACCCGCTTCATCATTATCATAACAGATGAAATATTCAATTTCTTTTTTGAAGTGTTCTGCCCATTCCTCCTTAGCTGTGCTTGCTCCGTGTGTATTTGTAATACAAGGGATACCCTTCGATTTTAATAAGAGAGAATCCATTTCTCCTTCACAAATAATTAGTTTATCTTTAGCAAAACGCAGACTATCCCAGTCATAGATTTGAGCCTTTATTCCGCTAGGCCATGTCGTCTTCTCACTACCTTGCTTTGGGTCCTGACGTAGCTTGAAAAAGGCATAATTTCCATCTATATCCTTAATAGGGACAGTTATCCAGTTGTTGCCATAAAAAGACCCGTAGCCAAGCTTGTGCGAGCTTATAACCTCATCTGTGAGCCCTCTGGCGTGTAAATAATCTATTATTTCTGGGGTTAAAGCATTGTGAGACCTTTCAACTAACTTAAGAGTATTCTTACCCGAAGTGTGCTTTGGTTCAGGTTGGGTACTGTTGTCACCAAAGAACTTCCTAAGAGTAATAATGTTACCCTTGGAATCACACTTCTTGCAGTGATATTTTCCTGTTTCCATGCTAAAATACAAGTGTCCATCTTTTTCACCGCTGTCTGAATCACAGTTTGAAAAAAGACATTTAGTAATAAGTTCTCCGTTCGAGACCCAGAAAGTAATTCCTTTCTGGGTTAAGTATTGTTCTATTTGAGTCATTTTATTTATTATTTTTATTAAGGCTTTTGTCTATAATCATATTAAAGGCTTTTACACTTTCTAGAAAAGAGAAAGCCTTAACATCGAATAAATCGCTAAAGAATTCATCTGTTATAACCTCAAGATTGCAAATTCTTTTAAATTCATAGATTGTCTTATTAGAGCCATCTTTATCTATAGATAATAACCTAGCACCTGTATGAAATAGGGTAACTGCTAAATTATAATCATCCGTACGGAGCGTCTTTTCAGTATTATCAATATATGATATTTTTGAACCATTCACTTTTAATTGTTGTTCCAAGTTCTTGTCTAATTTTGTTATATTATTATTTTCCATAATTTTCTTTATTTATATGTTTATAAACCGCTTCCAATAGGCAGATAAAAGAAGTTAACTCATCTCTTGCACGAGCCTTATCAATACTTTTCCCATATTTCTTAAAATATAGGTCTTGGTATTTCTCGACCTTTGTATCGTTTATCTCCATAAACCGATAATCACATAACCTCTTTTTTAACAGCAAGAGCTGAAGAACTAGAGGGAGAAAACAAAAAAATAACCCTATTTTAAAAGGTTAAATTTTCTTTCCTCTAAATATCGGGAATGTGATAGGGGGTCTTTCCGCTATCTTTTAAGTTTTAAAAACACGGTTTCATCTGAATCTAAAAAGTCTAAACATATATTCACCCCTTTTCCCTTAAGAACATCCTGAAGTTCCTTGACTCTGTGTTTTAGCACATCCTTTTTTTGTTCCAGCGATAAAGATTTATCCTTACTGAGTTTGGACCTATCAGATGTTGATTCGTTAAAAACAGCATTAATTGCTACACGCTTACCGAGTGGTGTTAGAATTTTTAAAAATCTAAAAGGTATATTTCCTTCTGAACAGATTTTTATCTCTCTGTCGTCTAAAATTAAAAAACCTATACCATTTTTTATATTTATCGATGATGAAGTCTTTGTTTGTACCTTTTGTTGAAACTTTTCTTCTTTTACCTCCTCTTTCTTTTTTATTTCAACCTTATTCACTACAAGCTCTTGTGATGTAGCCTTTGTTTTTAATTCATTAATAAGTTCAGTAACTTTTGTTTTTATTTCTTGAATATTTTTACCCCTGATTATTCCCAGCTTAATATAATCGTCAGATGGGTCATCAATAAAATTATATGTTAGTTCAAAATCAATACCTTTTTTAAGTAGATATCTTTCAATTCTGTCAGCGTTAAGTGTTCTTTCTAAATCTGAGTGGTTTTTATCTTTATAAACAATATCAAGAAATCCTCGTTTATTTATACTGTCCGGATAACATAACTCAGCATTATCACAGCAATACTCTATTTTTTTGAGCACGTCCAGAATTTCTTGGTCTAATAAGGATAAATCTTCCATTGTTTTGCGTATAGATTACGGCACTATTCTGATAGTGTAGCACAATTTAATAGGTTTTAAACCCCTTATTTTTCTAAGACAAAGCCACTTTTACTTTCATCTTTTGTATCAATATTCCAAACATAGTGGTTTATTTTAGAAGATGTAGAACACTCATTTTTTTCTGTGCATATCTTTGTAGCGAATTTTATATCTAATACATCATCAGAACTGCCATTTATAACATCTGAGGTTACTTCTTTGTTGTAAGTATTAAACATATCGGTCTCAGATATTTTTGAATCATAAGATAGAACTTTTTGTATTTCTCCATACCAACCAGTCACCAAATACCAACTATCAACATATTTGATATATCCAGTACCACTTTCACCTATGGTAGTCACAACTAACCAATCATGCTTATTACCTTTTACTATTCTATAACTTGGACCCTCAATATTAGTATTTTCAACAGAGAGGGTGTTTATTATGTTATTTTGACTATCAATAAAAATAAATTCAATCCCTAAACCACCTTTCATATCACCTGTAAGTATTTTTACATATGAATCATCTTCCATTAATCTAGCTGTGTCGTAAAGCTCTAGTGGTATTTTATCCTTTATGTAATTGCCTAGAATATAAAATCCAACACAACAAACAATAAGTATTATTAAGTAAAATAGTATTTTATTCTTCATTTATTTATTATAAATTAATATTTAATATCCACGGTTTGTTTCTATTAAATATGTAGTATTACCAAATTCCACAACATCCCTCTCTAGTCGTTTTATTACTTTCCATTAATTTTAATATATCCTGCTCGGTAGGCTCGAAATCAGATATTCCTTTGTTTCCATTATAATAACTCATAATGCGTAAGTAATAATTATCATCTAAAATTTCTAAAGCACTTATTTCTTCGGCCATACCACAAGTTGCGACACTCGCTGGGGACCCAGAACCATAATAGAATATGACACTTGCCCCACATTTTAAATCTCTGGCTTTTTCAAAATTTTCTCTCCATTTTTTAATTTTATTAATATCACCCGCAAGGTCAAAAAAATTATCGGGATTAACATATGGAGATTTAAGACTCTCCAATTTTATTTGCTTCCATTCTCGTATTGCAGATAGTCTGTCAAAATTTTTGACCATACATTCAGTATAACTTACATTATCTTTAAAAGGACAACTAAAATCTTTAAAATAATTTCTATCAGTATTTTTGACCATACATTCAGTATAACTTACATCATCTTTGAAAGGACAACTAAATATATCCGACATTTTAGATACGTAATTTTCTTGTTTTATAACAAAATAAAATACTGAAATGATTAAAATAATTAAGACTAGTATGATAATTAATTTATATTGTTTTATCTTTTCCATAGTTTATTTTCGCTATTGAGATAAACATAATAATAGAAACTATCAAATCTAATACCACCCATGTTTCTTTTTCAAAGTGTATCGGGAATAGCGGATTAAATAATATTGCAATAGCCCCCATAGTATATACCCATTGAACCTTATTTAATTTATTAGCTCTGATAGCGTTATATATAGCAACCATAGCCACCACCCATCTTAAAATCTGAAAGTATGAGTATGGCCATATCGCTGGAATTGCCAAAAGAAGCATTACCCCAGCTACCATTGTAAACCAATTTTCTTTTATGTTCTTTATCATATGTAATTTAAACTTATTAAAAGTAGAACAAGTATCATTCCTACTCCAATCCAAAACCAAATAGTTCCATGTCTTCTTGAATGAATAGTTTGTGCCCAATATGCCATTTCAAATTTTTCCCTATCTGTTGCCATAAAGAATTTTCTTAATTGGTCGTGGGTCATCTCCTGAAAATCAAGTCCTACATACATAGGAGGTATTTGTTTAGGATTTAGCTCGTCTAACGTTGTCCCAAAGTGACGTCCTTTTTCGAAATATTTAATATCTGATTCAATCTTCTTTTGTTCTTCAGAAAGACTGGCATACCAAAGATTATATTTTTTTAATGCCACATCCTTTTCAGAAGAAGATGGTTCTTTTGGTGGTGCTTGATTGGTGTCATTTATATTATCCATATGATTATTTTCTTACTCCTTTGGACTAGTATCTAAATAAAGAACCTTCTTACATTTCCAACAAACTTCCATCCACTCAGCATCATAGTCACCATCATTTTTGCTAAAATTATGCACGCAAACGAATCTATCGACATCACTCATACAGAATGAGCATTTTCTATTTATAAGTTTTGTATTATTTTCATCAACGTTGGTGTCTATCAACTCTGTTCCATCAGGGAGAACTATACCGTGTTTATTATTTTTTGATGCAATAATATCCTCCCAATAAATATCAAATTTTCCATTTTTTTTATAACCTATGGTATAGACCTCTTTCTTTCCATCCTCGTTTACAAACTCATATATATCGTAACTATCTTCCTCTCCATAATCAGATACACGGATAAAATTATAGTAAATTTCAGTAACGTCTTTATATTTTTTTTGGAATGACTCAATACTTATATTGTGCTTCTTTAAAAATTTTTCTCGTTTTTCATTTATATCTTCGTAATTACTATATTGTTGTCCAATTTTAACAGCCAAGGACAAAACACAAAACGCAGATGTTATAATATAAGCATCAAGTAGACCAAAACCACTGGCACCATCCTCACCAAAATATGCAATGGCAAGAGTAACAGCTATAAATACTCCCATAACCGACAGAAAGTTTGTCCAAAAAATTTTCTCTTTTATTGGTAGATTTTTCATTGTTTAATTAAGTATGTAGACGCAAAAAGCCCACCACAGGTAGTAGCCGAAGCCACTCATACCAGTTTCCCGATATGGCGAGTTAAGCGACCCTATGATGGGTTCTTTATGCTTAACTCGACTTTCGACCATACCTTAATTTTACAATTAAGGGTTAGGTCCTACGATATTCAGTTGTGGTTAAATATTAGCACAATTTTACTAAAAATATAACTACCTAGCTATCATCCAGGAGGGTAACGACACTTAACCATACCCCTAGCATTACCTCTAAACCATAGCACCTATTAGCTATAGTTTTCTTGTTCAATACTTCATATCATAAAAATGGGTTGGTCCTTACAATATTAAATTGATTTTGTTTAAAAATGGGTGTATTCTATAAGTTATATGGAAAAGATAAAGAAATATAAATATCAAATTATTATCATAATATTGTTAATATGGGTTGGTAGTCTTTATTTTAAGAACCTAAGTCTAAGATGGCAGTTGATTGAAAAAATAGCTATTCCAGATGTTGAATTAATTAACTATCTATCTTTTAATTCTAATGGTATTGCTAAAGGTGGAGTAACTGGTTTTGTTAAATTTGATGATGAGACAAAGCAACCTAAAGATTTAAGGCAATATGTTGAGATTAAGGCATTAAATAATTTTAGTAAGGATGGAACTCAGCTCTTCTCTTTTACTGATATTATTAAAATGAGTGTATTAGCTCCAAGATATTTTGACCCAGTAATACTTAAAGTCATAAATTCATCGGGTGGTATTTTGACATTGGTGGACGACCAAAACAATCAATACCAGGTGAATAAGAGTACAGGTGAAGTTAGTATGTTTGACGCTACAGAGGATGTCACCCAACTAATCACAAATCAATCTGATTTTAGAAAATATATTGTTGAATTATTAAAATAATATGGAAAAAATAAACAAATTTTTTATACCAGGAGCGATTATAATTGGATGCATTATTTTAGGTGTTTTTTACTATATTAATCAGAGCAGAGATTCAGCTTACAAAATGGAAGCAGACTGCTCAAATGAGGCGAAGATTCTGGTTAACAATCTAGATAAAGAAACTATGGTTTTTCGTCATTCTATATCTGAAAGTCATTTCAATAAGGAAAAGATGTCTTGTTTTATTGAATACACAGCATCAGCCATGGGTACTGAATTTTATTCGATAAACTATCTCTATGATTTAACTCATAACAAACAGATAACCGAGCTTTTACCCTTAAAGATGTACGCAGGTGACACAAAAACATATACAGAAAATGCAAGGTATTATGATGAACTCAAAAGAGAGTTATTGAACTATTAAAATAAAATGAAGTACGTTATTATAATTTTAGCTATTGTTGGTATTATCTGGTTCTTTAATAGTAAAGATGTATGGGAGGGATTTTATTATCCAGATGGTTGTTTGAGTTGTGCTGAAAATTATATATATAGCCCTAAATTCGAAACCAAAGAGCAATGTTTTGATTGGGCTGATTCCATTAAATTATCCAGGGGTAATCCCAGTGACCTGTTTGAATGTGGCTTGAATTGTAAGAAAAACAATGGTCTTAATATCTGTGAGGAAACAATCGATTAACATCGATGAATAAAATATTGGAAAAATATTATATACTTGCTTTTAAGTATAAGCTACTTATATGGTTGTGTGCCTTTGTAGTAGCTTTACTTATTTTCCCGTCAATCGTAATTTTCATAGCTGGAACATTTATTTCTTATTTTTTGATAAAAAATAAAATATGGAAATATTTAGCAATAACCATATTTTGCCTTGCCACTTTTGTTTCTGTTATTTCATTAATTCATACAGATAATCCAGCAGAGATTAATGTAATAAATATTAATAAAAATACTCCAGTAATAGAAGATAAATTAGTGGTAGGGACAAATATGATTAAGTCTATTTCTACAAGTACTCAAGTCAGTGCTAAAACTTATGATGTAATAAAAGTGGTGGATGGTGATACAATTGATGTTTCAATAGATGGAAAGACAGAGAGAGTAAGATTAATCGGTATCAATACACCAGAGACTGTGGACCCTAGAAAACCTGTAGAATGTTTTGGTAAGGAAGCCTCAGATAAAGCAAAAGCTCTTTTGAGTGGAAAGAAGGTCTACTTAGAATCAGATATTACTCAAGGAGAATTAGATAAATATAGTAGATTATTAAAATATGTTTTTCTTGAAGATGGAACTAATTTTAATCTTCTTATGATTAAAGAAGGTTACGCTTATGAATATACTTATGATATACCTTATAAGTATCAAACAGAGTTCAAAGAAGCTCAAAAAGAGGCACAAAATATCAAGGCGGGATTATGGGCAGATGACGCCTGTCAGCTTCAAACTAACACACGGACTCCTACAACCACGATAAATACTGCTCCAGCCCAACCTAATGGTTCTTGTACAATAAAGGGTAATATAAACTCAAGTAGTAAGGAGAAAATATATCATATGATAGGATGTGCTTCTTATGAAAAAACTCAAATTGATTTAAGCCAAGGTGAAAGAATGTTCTGCACTGAACAAGAAGCCTTAGAAGCCGGCTGGCGTAAAGCATTAAATTGTAACTAAATAAAAACGAGTTATTATCGTAATTATAAAAAACCCTATCGCCGGCTATTATTCCATTTCTCTTTATTTTGAAATGGCTTATGATTAAGGTTTTCATGAACACCTGCAGTAATAGCTAACATATAAAATATATTTGATAAAGTATAATAAAAAATTCTCAAATCCACCTCCTTTTCTTTTTTTGTATTTATATATTTTATTTCTTTTATCTCTTGGCCATCTTTTATTTCATCTGGTAGCTTTTTATAATAATCATCGTAAGGTGGTGTATTAAAAACCTGCTTAACTTCTAATTTTCCGCCCACATGTTTAGAAGTAAACAAGTCATGACTTTTAAAATCCACACCAATATCTCTAACTATTTTTAAAGCCATACGAGCATTATTACCATCCATTTCATTCACCCTGCATTTATCCTCTTTATAATTAATAAAGGATATATTATACGGTTCTGCTTCAGGAGGCGAAATTTGAGCTAGAGTTTCTTCAGCGACTTTACTTATTTGCTCATCGCGTTCGGCCCCAGGAATCCCTGTAGGTAAGAAAAAAGAGTCCGTCATCTTTTTAATTTGTACTAGTAAGTCTTTCTGAATAATAAGCTAACATACTATCTTGAGTAATTTCATTATTTGAACTTTCATTGGCCTCAAGACCTTTTCTTGCTACCTGCCATGGTGATTCAGCGTGGGTCATATATTCAAGAGTGGCTGTATCATATTTAGAATAGGCACTTACAATTCTATCAATAAACTTTGTAGTAGTGTCTCCAAGCTCTTTAGCAACTTCAACATTTGGAACCACATTTATAGGACTAGCAACAAAACCTTTATATTTTTCATAAACACTCCTGATAGCAGGGCCGTGTATCCATGCCTCAATTTTATCTGCAAAAAGGGGTGTCTTATTTATTGCTAAATGCCACGCCTGCACATAATAAAGAAGCTTTTGAAGACGTTTATTAGTCAAAGGATTTCCTTCCTTTATACTCTTACTGATAAGATAATCAGTGACTTTATCTGCTGTTGTCATATTCATATTATAACCTAGATTATTTCTTTATGCACGCTTAAATATATTTAAATTAAAGTGTATCCAGTTATAGAGCCATAGTAATGAATACAGGTTATCCACAGGCGGTATTATTTTTAAGTGGTACCACTACATAATATATAGAACAACCCCCGGGCCATAAGGAAAGGGGTCACCCCCCAGAGCCGATTTTGGGCGATTTTTTTGTTTAATAATGTTATAATTTTTTAATGAAAAATTATAAGGCGTACTTAAGTTACATTGGTTATCTGCTTGTCCTACTAATTTCCTTTTTACTTTCCTGGTTATTACCTGTTTCTGAAACATTAAAGGGCGTATTGTCCTTCCCAGGTGTTGGAGCATTATTTATGGTTTTATATCAAATATGGCGTGATGATATATCACACCGAAGGAATATCGAATTGCAAAACAAACAACAGGATTTTGTTCTCGGCACAGCTACCCACATGGCTGATGTTGTATATGATAAACATGTTTTATTCTGTGAGGAATATATAAAAAGGATTCAAGAAATACTTCAGGAGTTATTTAGAGATGGCCCAACAAGAAATGCTTTAAATTTTGGTGGTGATTTAGTTAGGATTCGTTTTAAACACTCTGCATGGCTTACTTCAGAAATAGAAAAAAGCCTAGAACCTTTTGAGCAAGCTTTAATCAAAATGGGTGCAAAAGAAGGTCTGCTTCCACACCTCCCTATTGGTGAGGAGAGAACTAAAACAGTGAATGAAATCTATAGGTCACTAGGTTTGATTCTTGGTAGTGACAAATCTCTTACCGAGCAAGAGGCTGATACCGCAAAAGATGAGGTTATTGAGAAGATTAGGAATATACTTGGTATTAATGTCTTTACTGAACTTAGAAAAAAGGCGGGAGTTATTGCTTTGGAGAGAATGAAGTAGATGTGTTATATAGTGTTGCTGGGTGTAGGGTAAAATCACTTTACTAAACTAGCCCATTTTGATAGATTAGGTATATATGGAGTCACTGGAGACTTCATTAACTCAGTTCGAACATCTTCCAGTACTCCGCCCTAAAATTTTGCTCATTTTTTCATAAACTGATACAATAAAAACTAATAAAGCTTTAAATATATGGATAATGAGGTAAAGAGCCCACGGGCAAAAAAAGAAGAGGAAATACTGGCTTTTTGGCAGAAGCAGGAGATTTTTAAGAAATCTCTCGAAAAAGATTCTCCCGCCGGCGAATACGTTTTTTATGATGGTCCGCCTTTTGCCACCGGTACGCCACATTACGGACACTTATTGGCCAGTACCATTAAGGATTATATTGGTCGCTATCAAACTATGAAAGGTAAGCATGTTCCTCGGCGCTGGGGTTGGGATTGTCATGGTTTACCTGTAGAGAATATTGTTGAGAAGGAGCTGGATCTGAAAAGCAAAAAAGAAATTGAAGAGTATGGTATAGAGAAATTTAATCAGGCGGCGAGGAAAAGCGTTTTGACTTATGTGGATGATTGGAAACAAATTATTCCTCGGCTGGGGCGGTTTGTGGATATGGAAGATGATTATAAAACTATGGACCCTTCTTTTACGGAGAGTGTATGGTGGATCTTTAGTCAATTAAATAAAAAAGGTTTTGTCTATGAAGGATTTAAGTCAATGCACCTTTGTCCACGCTGTGAGACTACTTTGTCTAACTTTGAGGTAAATCAGGGCTATAAAGATATTACGGATATTTCTGTCACAGTAAAATTTGCCGTCGTAGGTGAACCAAGTACTTATTTTTTAGCTTGGACCACCACTCCTTGGACCTTACCTGGTAATGTGGCTTTGGCGGTTGGTCCGGATGTGGATTATGTAAAAATAAAAGTGATGGCCTCGGGTGAGAATTATATTTTAGCCAAGTCCAGATTAGGAATTATTAAGGATAATTATGCGGTGATGGAAGAGTTCAGGGGTGAAAAAATTATTGGTAAATCTTATCGGCCAGTTTTTGATTATTATAATAATAAAGAGACCAAAAATATCGGGAATGGTTTTAAAGTTTATGGTGCGGCGTTTGTGACCACTGAGGATGGGACCGGGATTGTCCACATCGCTCCAGCTTTTGGTGAAGATGATATGAATTTAGGTAAAGAAAAAGATTTACCTTTTATTCAACACGTGGGTACAAACGGTAAGTTTAAATCAGAGGTAAAAGATTTTATCGGGAAGGATGTTAAACCTAAAGATGACCATCAGTCAGCAGATATTTTAATAATAAAATATTTGGCTGGTAAGGGGATACTTTTTGCGAAAGAAAAAATTATTCACTCTTATCCACACTGCTGGCGTTGTGATACACCGCTTTTAAATTACGCTTCCTCCTCTTGGTTTGTGGAAGTAACAAAATTTAAAGATAAATTAGTCAGGGCTAATCAGGATATTAACTGGATACCGGGTGATATAAAAGATGGACGTTTTGGAAATTGGTTAGAGGGCGCCAGAGACTGGGCTATTTCTCGTTCTAGGTATTGGGGCGCACCTTTACCGGTTTGGCGTTGTGATAAATGTGCAAAAAAAGAGTTTATGGGTTCAGTGGAAGATATCAAAAAGAAAACCAGTAAACAAAATAATTTTTATGTTGTTCGTCATGGGGAGGCGGAGAATAATATTTTAGGGGTGATTAGTTCAAACCCCAAAGTCCCTCATCATTTAACGGAGAAGGGTATTAATCAAGTTAAGGAAGCAGCGCAAAAACTCAAAACAAAAAAGATTGATTTAATCTACGTTTCACCTTTTCCTCGGACTCAAGAAACAGCCAAGATAATTGCGGGTATTTTAAATATTGATTCCGCCCATGTTATTACTGATGATCGGCTTCATGAGGTGTACGCCGGCGAGCTGGATGGTAAAAGTGATGCTGAATACCAAAAGTTTTTTGAATCACGGTTAGCCAAATTTGATAAAACTCCCAAGGGTGGAGAAAACTATACTCAAATTAAAAACCGGATGACGGAGTGTTTATATTATATAAATTCTAAAAATAAAGATAAAAATATTTTAATTGTGACCCACAATACACCGGCCTGGCTTTTGTATTCTGGGGCACTGGGTCTAACCCCAAAGCAGGCCATTGAAATGCGCCATGAGGTTCACGATTTTATAAAAAATTCTGAAGTTAAGGAATTACCTTTTGCTCCAATTCCGCATAACCATGATTATGAGCTTGATTTACACCGGCCATATATTGATGAGGTTATTTTACAATGTGATTGCGGCGGTCAAATGAAGCGGGTCCCGGAGGTTTTTGATTGTTGGTTTGAATCTGGTTCCATGCCTATTGCCCAAGCTCATTATCCATTTGAGAATCTTGATAAATTTAATCCCGAACCCGGTTTCTTAAGGAAAAGTGTTGGTTTTCCGGCGGAGTTTATTGGTGAAGGTCTAGATCAGACTCGAGGCTGGTTCTATTCAATGTTGATTCTTTCGGTGGCCTTATTTGGTAAGTCTTCATATAAAAATGTGGTGGTTAATGGGTTAATTTTGGCCTCTGATGGAAAAAAGATGTCGAAGAGATTGAAAAATTATCCTGATCCAGCGTTGATTATTGATAAGTATGGAGCTGACGCCTTACGTTATTATTTATTAGCTTCACCGGTAGTAAAGGCTGAGGACCTATGTTTTTCTGAGGTGGGGATAGATGAGGTAATGAAAAAGATTTTAACTCGCCTGGATAATGTCAGTTCTTTTTACGGGATGTATAGTCAAAATTTTTCCGTGCCTGTAAAAAACTTTACGCCGGTTTCCAATGATATTTTGGATCAGTGGATATTGGCCAGATTAAAAAAGCTTATTTCTGAGGTAACCAGAGCAACGGATAAATATGAAATAGATAGGGCAGTAAGGCCAATTGCCGATTTTGTGGATGATTTATCTACCTGGTATTTAAGACGTTCCAGAGATAGATTTAAATCTGATAATCAGACTGATAAAACTCAAGCGATTGAGACAACCAGGTATGTTTTAGAGGAATTAGCAAAAGTGATTGCTCCGTCCATGCCGTTTTATGCTGACGAGCTTTATCAAAAAGTAAAATCTTTTGCTGGTGTAGAAAGTGTTCATCTGGCTTCTTGGCCAGAGGTTAATAAATTAAGTAAGGTAGAGGAAAAAATAATTGCGGATATGATGGAGGTTAGAAAGATTGTTTCTTTGGGGCTAGAAGCCAGGTCAAAAGCAAATATAAAAGTTCGCCAGCCACTTTTAAAATTAAAAATAAAGGATCCAAAATTTAGCGGGGATAATTTGGAGCAGTATTTTGGTTTAATAAAAGACGAAATAAATGTGAAAGAGGTAATCAGGGAAAACACTATTACTGAACTGGTAGAATTAGATATAAATATTTCTCCTGAACTAAAGGCTGAGGGTCAGATTCGGGAGCTTATTCGGGGTATTCAGGAATTACGTAAGCAAGAAAAACTTAGCCCAGCTGACGTGGTGAGTTTAAAAATCAAGACTGATCAGTCAGGCAAGGATCTAGTTAAGAAATTTGAATTAGAAATTAAAAAAGCCACCTTACTTAAGGTTATTTATTTTGAAGAGTTTGAGAGCGGCAGTTTGGTTAAGGTTGATAATCTGAATTTTGAACTAAAGATAAGTAAATGAAAAGTAATAAAAAGGTAATCTTTGTTCATGGTGTTGGCGGTATAGACGCTGGCGGCTGGCCAGATTGGCTGGGACAGGAGCTTTTAAAATATAATTTTGAATATAAGATTTTGTCCATGCCGGACCCAATGTACCCGCAAGTTGACGAGTGGCTAAATTATTTGACAGAACAAAATATTGTCGTAGATCAGAATACTTTTTTTGTGGGGCACAGTCTTGGCTGTATTACAATTGCTAGATTTTTAGAAAAATTACCTAAAGAAAATATGGCTGGGGGATGTGTGATGGTGGCGGGTTTTAGTTCCTGCCCAATATTAGCCGGCCCACTTATTTTAGAGTTTTGTAACCGGCCAATAGATTTTTTAAAAGTTAAGAATCAAGCCAAGGATTTTATCATGATTTTGTCAGATAATGATAAATTAATTCCTTCTGTTCTAAGTGAGGAATTGGCAAAAAAATTAGATGCCAGAGTCATTGTTGAGCATAATAAAGGCCATTTTCAAGAAGATATAAGGGAGCTTTCTAGTGCCCTAGATTCTATATTGGAAATGGAAATGAAAAGTTAGGCCAAATAATATGTCACACACTATCTACACGACCGAGGGGTTTATTTTGAGAAGCACAAATTTTGGCGAGGCTAATAAGTATTTTTTTATTTACACAGAACAGTTTGGTTTGATAAAATCCACCGCTCAGGGCGTCAGATTATTAAAGTCCAAACTACGTTATAGCCTGGAGGATTATTCCTACTGCCAAATTTCTTTGGTAAGAGGAAGAGAGGTTTGGCGAATCACCAGCATGGAGAAGAAATCAAATCTTAAGGAGTTGGATAAGGTAATTTTAATTTCGAGGATTTTCTCTCTATTATTAAGGTTGCTTCATGGCGAGGAGAAAAATATCACCCTTTTTAATATTATAAAAGAGGGGATTCAGTTTTTAAATAATAATAAACTGGATGAAAAAAATACGGCTGATTTTGAGTGTATTTTAGCTTTAAGAATTCTATCTAGCCTGGGATACATTGGTAAATTGGGGGATTTTGATCAGTTTACCACTTCACCTTATTTTACACTGGAACTCTTAAATGCTATGTCAGGTTTGAAATCAAAAGCGATTTTTGAGATAAACAAATCCCTAAAAGAGACTCACCTATAGTGCATTTTTGTTTCTCGTAAAAAATGTTATAATAATAGGTAGTTTTATGTATGAAGATCCAAAAAGTAAAATAAGTCAATTGGAAAAAGTGCTGGATGCGCGGGAAGACTTAGTTTCAGGAAAAGCAAAAAGGCACGAGCTTCATGATCGGGATGTGAATGTTAACCAAAACTGGGATGATAGTGAATTTAAGGTGGGGGATGAAATATTTTCTGAGCCGGAAAAACCTAAAGGTATGTCCATCTCTGTTAAGATTTTGATTGGTTCTATTATATTTTTTATTATTGCCCTTGGGGTAGTGGCTTATAAATTTTGGGGCGGTGGTAATGTTGTTTCCGTTAATAATATTGAGGTAAATGTTAAGGCGCCAATTTCTGTTTCTGGTGGGGCGGTGGTTCCTTTTGAAATTCAAATAATAAATAATAACAATGTTACCTTGTCAGCGGTTGATATGGGTATTACTTTCCCCTCAGGGGCCAAGGACCCGGTAGACACTTCACTGTCGGCAAAAAGAGTTCAGACTTTTATTGGGGATATTTTGCCTGGCCAAAAGATTACAAAAAATCTTTCGGTGGCTCTTTTTGGAGTAGAAAATGAAAAGAAGGATATAAATATCGCCCTGGAATATAAAGTGGCGGGCTCGAATTCCTTGTTTAATAAAGTTAAAATATTTTCAGTTGTAATTAGTTCCTCCCCAGTAAATCTTATTGTGACAGGGCCTAGTGAGGTAAATACAAACCAGAGTGTGGACTATACCATAGAAGTTTCTTCCAATTCCTCAGCCGTAATTAAAGACTTGTTATTAAAGGTGGAATATCCTTTTGGTTTTTCCTTTACAAATTCAAATCCAAAAACTTTTTCTAAAAATAATCTTTGGCTTATTGGTGATCTAGAACCCGGGGCCAAGAGAATAATAAAATTTTCTGGAGTTTTAAGTGGTCAGGAAGGAGAAGAACGTGGTTTCACCTATGATATTGGTTCGCAATCAAAATCGGACAGCCTACTTATTGATGTTCCGTTTTCTTCATCCTTTTCTACCATAACCATCAGGCGCCCATTTGTTAGTACGGATGTAACTTTTAATGGCGTAGATACCGCTGAATATGTTTCACTCGCTGGATCACAAATAGAGACTTTAATTAATTGGAGAAATAATTTACCTTATGAGGTATCAGACGTCTCTATTCTTGTTAGTTTAAATGGTAATACAGTTGATAAGTCTTCTATTCAGGCCGAGGAAGGATTTTATAAATCAATAAATAACACAATTCTTTTTGATAAAACTACTAATCCGGATCTAGCTATTTTGGAGCCTAATCAAACTGGTGTTAGTAAGTTTACTTTTAGTAGTTTTGGCGCTCGGACAGTTACTGGTTCAGGTCTAATCAACCCTACCATTACCCTAGATATTTCTGTTAGTGGAAGACGAATTGATTATAATGAAGGGCAGAACAGCATCCTTTTTTCAGATTCAAGAAAAATTAAAATTACCGCCGAGCCACAATTATTTGCTAAAGCCTTACATTATATTGGACCATTTCAAAATAGTGGCCCGGTTCCACCAAAAGCGGAGCAGGAAACAACCTATACTATTACCTGGACGGTTACTAACCCCTTAAATAATTTATCCGGAGCTAGGGTTACTGCTACGTTACCGCCATATATTAAATGGTTGGGAGCTGTTAGCCCGGATAGGGAGAATGTTGACTATAATGAAGGAACTGGGGTATTAGTTTGGAACATTGGAAACATAGTGGCTGGAGCGGGGACGGTTTCGGCAGCCCGGGAGGTCTCCTTTCAGATTTCTCTTCTGCCAAGTGTTGACCAGATTGGAAAATCACCAGGCTTAACTGGCGAAGCGGTGTTAAGTGCTCGAGATACTTTTACTTTAACTGATGTTTTAGATTCTTTTCCTGCTTTGAATACTAGATTGAGTAGTGATCCATATTTTAGAGTAGAAGCAGAGGCAGTCATTCAGTAGTTGAGAAAAGATTTTAATTATATATACTGTATAAATCATGAAAGAAAAACAAAAAGAAGGTGAATTGATGGAAAAGATAGTCTCCCTTTGCAAAAGACGGGGATTTGTTTATCAAGGCTCAGAGATTTACGGTGGTTTGGCGGGGACTTGGGATTATGGTCCATTAGGTGTGGCTCTTAAAAATAACGTTAGGGATTTGTGGTGGAAAAAGTTTGTACCTGACCGAGAGGATATGTATGGGGTGGATGCTGGTATATTAATGAATCAAAAAGTTTGGCAGGCCACAGGCCATGTGGGTGGTTTTTCCGACCCATTAATTGAGTGTGGTAAATGTAAAAAAAGATTTCGTGAGGATCAGTTATCTGATAAGAAAAAGTGCCCGGACTGTAAGGGGACACTCGGCGAGGCAAGGCAGTTTAATATGCTGTTTAAGACTAATGTTGGCGCGGTAGAGGATGAGACATCAGTTTCCTATTTACGGCCAGAAACAGCTCAGGGGATGTTTGTGAACTATAAAAATATTATTGATTCTTTTCATCCCAAACTACCTTTTGGAATGGCCCAGATTGGTAAGGCTTTTAGAAATGAGATTGCCCCTAGGGATTTTACTTTTAGGTCTCGGGAGTTTGAACAAATGGAGATTGAGTATCTTATAAAAGCTGATGCCTGGCAAGATACTTTTGAGCATTTTAGAAAAGAGATGCTTAATTGGACAAAGGAGATTGGTTTAAAAAAAGAACATGTTTATGAATTAGAAGTTTCTGATGTTGATCGAGCTTTTTATTCCAAACGTACAATCGATTTCGAATTTGAATTTCCGTTTGGTCGGAGTGAGCTTTACGGTTTAGCTTATAGGACAGATTATGATTTGGGTCGTCATACTGAATCAAGCGGGGTAGATTTGAATTATTTAGATGAGGAGACTAAGGAGAAATTTGTACCACACTGTATTGAACCATCTTTTGGTCTAGACAGAACTATATTAGCAATTCTTGCGGATGCTTATACGGAGGATAAGATGAATGATGAAGTACGGGCCTATTTAAAATTTGTTCCTAGTGTGGCTCCAGTTAAGGTAGCAGTTTTTCCCTTGCTAAAAAATAAGCCGGTCCTAATAGACAAAGCCAGAGAAATTTATAAAAGTTTGAGAAAAGAATTTGGGGCGGTAATGTTTGATGATAATGGTAATGTGGGGAAGAGATACCGAAGACAGGATGAAATTGGTACACCATTTTGTGTAACAGTTGATTTTGATACAGTAGAAAAAGATGACACCGTGACAGTGCGTGATAGGGATACTGGCCAGCAAGAAAGAGTGGCGGTAAAAGAATTAATTAATTATCTAAAAAATAAATTGATTTAGTCTGAAAGTCTGCTATATTAGTTAGATGAAGTATACTAAAACAGTTTTAGAAAATGGTCTGAGAGTTATTACTGTCCCCATGAAGGATAACCCCACCGTCACAGTTTTTGTGCTGGTAGAAGCCGGTTCAAAGTATGAAACCAAGGACAAAAATGGTATCTCGCATTTTTTAGAGCACATGTGTTTTAAGGGAACAAAAAAGAGACCCTCAAATGCGGATATTAGTACGGAGCTGGATAATATTGGCTCACGTTACAATGCTTTTACCTCCCAGGAAGTTACGGGATATTATGCCAAGGCAGAATATAGGAATGTAGATAAGCTATTAGATATTATTTCAGATATGTATTTGAATCCCGTTTTTAATGAAAAGGAAATTGAAAAGGAGAAGGGGGTGATTATAGAGGAAATAAATATGTATGAGGATTTACCTCAACGTAAGGTGGAAAACCTAATCATGGAGCTTATTTACGGGGACCAGCCAGCTGGTTGGGATATTGCGGGGCCAAAGGAAAATATTAGGAATATCAGCCGAAAAGATTTTATTACTTATCGAAATAAATTTTATACCCCAAAATCAACCACGGTGGTGGTAGCGGGTAATTTTGAGGAGGAAAAAGTTATTAAGAATATAAAGAAGATTTTTTCTAAAACGCCAAAACTGGAAAAGGGTAAGAAAGAAAAAGTAAAAGAAAATCAAACTAAGCCAGCCATCGCCATTTTTAAAAAAGAGACAGATCAGACCCACCTGGTTTTGGGTGTTAGAACTTTTAATATTTATGATAAGCGGGACCGGGTGATGAAGGTTTTGGATGGCATTTTGGACGCGGGTATGAGTTCAAGATTATTTAAAAAATTACGAGATGAAATGGGTGTTTGTTATTATGTGCATGCTAACAATGAAACTTTTACTGATCACGGTTTCTTTGGCGTGAGTGCGGGGGTGGATAATAAGCGGGTGAAGGAAGTGATTAAGGTTATTTTGGGGGAATTTAATAAATTAAAAACCAAGCCTGTATCAAAGGAGGAATTACAAAAAGTTAAACAAAATTTAATTGGTACTATGTATTTAGGTTTGGAATCATCAGATTCTCTGGCCAAGTTTTATGGTAGTCAGGAAATTATGAATGAAAAAATTAAAACTCCGGAGGAGATAAAGGTTAAAATTGAATCAGTGACCGCGGAGGAGGTGAGGGCCCTAGCTCAGGAGATTTTTGTGGACAAGGGTTTAAACCTAGCTATTGTTGGGCGGTTTGAAAATAAGGCTGATTTTACAGAGGTCCTCAAGTTCTAATTTTTTCTTTTTTGTGTTATAATAGTCTTTATGGACAAACCAGAGGGAAATTTTAATATCACCATTAGTGCCGGAACTATTATTAAGAGTTTGGTGATTTTAGTTATTGCCTTTTTGTTATATAAAATGCTTGATTTGGTTTTGGTGGTTTTGACCGCTATTGTGATTGCCTCAGCCACGGAGCCTCTCATTAATTGGTTTGGCCGTTTTAAAATCAAGAGGTTATTTGCGGTGATTATCACTTACATTTGTGTGGTGCTAGCTTTTTCCGGGTTACTTTATTTCTTTGTTCCCCCAGTATTGGATGAGGCCGCTAGCCTTTTGGGTAATGCTCCAAAATATTTAAAATCAGTTACTTTGTGGAACCCTCTAAATGATACTCAGCTAGTGGAGACGGGGAAAATTGCTGGTAGCTTATCTCTTGGTTTAAATGATGGTAAACAAATTATTAGCAATATATCATCAGGGAGTAGCCAGGCGTTAGACATCGGGGGTTTGATCGCTCAGTTTCAGGGTTTAGTTTCTAATACTTCAGATGGAATCGTAAAAGTAGCTACCGGTCTTTTTGGAGGAGCGTTATCTTTTGTGTTAATCATTGTTTTGTCTTTTTACTTGGCGGTGCAGGAGGGTGGAGTGGAGAAATTCCTACGCATAATTACGCCAGTAAAAAATGAGGTTTATATTCTTGACCTCTGGCGCCGATCACAAAAGAAGATTGGTTATTGGATGCAGGGTCAGCTATTACTAGGTGTTTTGGTTGGTGTTTTGGTGTATTTAGGTTTAATGGTTCTGGGTATTAAGAATGCCTTGATCTTAGCTGTTTTTGCTGCTTGTTTTGAGATTATTCCATTGTTCGGACCAGTTATTGCCTCTATACCAGCCATTTTAACTGGTTTTGTGGATGGTGGTTTAACCTCCGGTTTATTAGTTATGGGCTTGTTCATTATTGTTCAGCAATTTGAAAATCATTTGATCTATCCATTAGTGGTGAAAAAAGTGGTAGGTATTTCACCAATTCTTGTTATCTTAGCCTTGATTGTGGGTGGTAAATTATTTGGTTTCCTTGGGCTTGTATTATCTGCACCAGTCACGGCTATCCTCATGGATTTTGTTGATGATGTACAAAGAGATAAGCGAATGGCTCACCATAAGATAGAAAGTCCGATTATCTAATTATGTCTAAAAACTTTTACATTACCACCACGCTCCCATATGTAAATGCTCCCGCTCATATGGGGCATGCTTTAGAGTTTGTCCGAGCGGATGTGATTGCTCGTTATAAAAAGTTATTGGGTTTTGAAGTATTTTTTAATACCGGAACAGATGAACATGGTCAAAAAATATATCAGAAAGCACAAGAGAATAATCAGACCCCACAGGAATTTGTGGATTTTTATGCGGGTAAGTTTAAAGAAATTTTAAATTTACTTGGTATTTCTCCCGAAGTAAATTTTATTAGGACGACAGATAAAAACCATATAAAAACTGCTCAAGAGTTTTGGAGAGTGTGTGATAAGAACGGTTATATTTATAAGAAAAATTATCAAACCAAATATTGTGTCGGTTGTGAATTAGAAAAAACTGATTCTGACTTGGTAGATGGTAAATGCCCGGATCATCCTAATATGAAATTAGAGTTGAGAGATGAGGAGAATTATTTTTTTATGTTTTCCGAGTTTCAAAAACCCCTGTTAGCTTTTTATAAAAAAAATAAGAATTTTGTTATACCAGAATCACGTTTTAAAGAAATAAAGAACTTTGTGGAGGCTGGTCTCTCTGATTTTAGTATTTCTAGATTAAAAGAAAAAATGCCCTGGGGGATAGAAGTACCGGGAGATACTACCCAGGTGATGTATGTGTGGTTTGATGCTTTGGTGAATTACGTCTCAGCTATTGGTTGGCCAGCTGATATGGATAAGTTTAATAAATGGCAGGTTTCTACCGGTGGCATGGTTCAGTACTGTGGTAAAGATAATTTACGCCAGCAGACCGCCATGTGGCAGGCTATGCTTATGGCAGCTAAATTACCAAATTCTCAAGCGGTGGTAATAGATGGCTTTGTAACGGGTGCTGGTGGGGTAAAAATGAGCAAATCACTGGGTAATGTGATAGACCCGGTAGATCTTATAAAGGAATATGGCACGGATGCTATGCGGTATTTTGTGACCAGGGAGCTTAGCCCGTTTGAGGATAGCCCAATGACGGTAGAGATGTTTAAGGACGCTTATAATGCGAATTTGGCCAATGGTTTGGGTAATTTGGTATCCAGGGTGATGAAGATGGCGGAGACAAATTTAAGTGAGCCGGTTAAAATTAAAAATGGTAAATTACCAAAAGATTTTACTGCATTATTAGATGAATTTGAAATCCAAAAAGCCACAGATTTGATCTGGCAAAAAATAGCTGAAGTAGATAAAATAATTCAGGAAACTCAGCCATTTAAATTAGTAAAAACTGATAAAGAAGGGGGGATTAAGATTATAGAAGATTTGGTTACTCGCTTGTCTCTCATTGGGGAAATGTTGGCTCCAATATTACCTGAAACGGCTGAAAAAATATTAAATTTAATTAAAACTAATAAATCTCCAGCCGCGCCACTATTTTTAAGAAAAGATTAATTTATGAAATATATTGATATTCACTCCCATTTATGCCTTTCTGATTACCCGGTAGATCAGAAGGTAGTTATAGAAAACATGCAGAAAAATAGTGTGGGGACAATTATCGTTGGCTCCAGTCTGGAAGATTCAATTGAGGTAGTAAAGTTGGCCGAGCAAAATGAAAATATTTGGGCGTGTATTGGTGTACACCCTCATGAAGGTAAAGAGCCTGTTTTTTTGGAAAAGGAGTTTGAAAAGATCGTTATTTCTCCAAAGGTGGTAGCGATTGGGGAATGTGGTTTGGATTATTTTAAATTAGTTGGGGATATTGAATTAACAAAAAAGAAACAGAAAGAAATTTTTATAAAACAAATTGAGTTTGCTATAAAATATGATAAACCACTAATGCTCCATATTCGCGAGGCTTTTGATGACGCCCTGGAAATTTTAAATAATTATAAGGGGCAGGTAAGGGGGAATCTGCATTTTTTTACTGGTAAACTTATCCAAGCACAAAAGTTTATTGATTTAGGCTTTACTATTTCTTTTGTTGGTTTGATCACTTATATTCATGATTTTGATAAAATAATAAAAACTATACCACTGGAAAGCCTTCAGGCCGAGACTGATGCCCCTTTTGTTCCTCCGGTACCACATAGAGGAGAAAAGAATGAACCCTCTTACGTCATTGAAGTTTACAAAAAAATCGCGGAAATCCGCGGTGAAGATCCAGAAATAGTCCGTGAGCAACTTCTTAAAAATGCAAAAAGAGTGTTTGATATTTAAAGGGTTTTGTGATAGTCTGGGCTCTATGGAAAAAGTCGAAAAACAAGAGAAAAAAGAGGATGGTGTCCAGGTTTATGAACTTGGCTACCATATAGTTTCCACCGTCGCGGAGGAAAACTTGCCTAGGGAAGTAGAAACCCTTAAAGCAATTGTTCTTAAAGACGGAGGATCGCTGATATCAGAAGGCGAACCAAAGCTTATTACCCTCGCTTACTCTATGGCTAAGTCTGTCGCGGACGTTAAGAAGAAATTCACCACCGCTTATTTTGGGTGGCTAAAGTTCGAGACTAAGTCAGAGTTAATGACCAGTATTAAAAAGGCCGTGGATGCAAATCCAAACGTCTTGAGATACATACTCATTAAGACCGTAAGAGAGAACACTTTGTTTACGCCTAAACTAAATGTCAGAGCCCCAGCCAAGGAGGAAGCTCCAAAAGCTAAGAAGTCTATCAAGACGGACGAGAAAAAAGCTACTTCGTTAGAGGATATTGATAAGTCAATTGAGGAACTTGTTGCGGAATAGTTATTAATCTTATCCCGCGGAGCTTTAGCGAAGTGGGATTAATCGGTAGGGAGAGAACAAATAAAATTCCTTACCCCAAAGTATGTATCTAAACAAAGCATTTCTTTACGGAAATCTAACTAGAGATCCGGAGCTTAAGGCACTTCCATCTGGTATCAAAGTAGCAAACTTTGCTATCGCTACCAACCGCACTTATAAAGATAAGGATGGTAATAAAAAGGAAACCAGCGAATTTCACAATATTGTGGCCTTTGGTAAGCAAGCTGAACTGATAGCTCAATATTTAAAGAAGGGCAGAGGAATCTTTGTGGATGGTAGAATACAGACTAGAAGCTGGGATGATAAAACCACCAGCACTAAGAAGTATCGAACAGAGGTGATTGTGGAAAATTTCCAATTTGGTCCAGATGGTAGAGGTCAGGGTGGAGGAACATATACTCCAAGTCAGACCGAGGGGGGACCGGTTAGTGCCAATAATAAAGCAGATAAGATAGATACCATTGAGTATCCAACCGAAGAAATTAATCCAGAAGACATTCCATTTTAAATTTATAAAAAATAAAAATTATGACAAAACAGTGTTACTTTTCACAAAATAATATTCAATTTGTTGATTATAAGGATTTGGACTTGATAAAGAAGTTTCTTAATCCTCATTCTCGTATTATGGGCCGCAAGAAGACCGCCGTTTCTGCTCGTAGCCAACGCCAGTTAGCCGAGGCCATCAAGCGCGCTCGCTTTATGGGCCTACTCCCATATTTGACCAGATAATCAAAAAATTAAAAAACCAGACTATCAAACAAAAGTCTGGTTTTTTGTTATTGAAAAAAGTGGGGATTGTTTGATTTTAAAATGTCTGGCCTGTGCAACAAGGAAACCCGAGGACTTTTAAAATTAAATAATCCTCGCTTTTCTGAAGAATTATTTCTTCGCCCTCTCCACATACTCACCAGTTTCAGTATTTACAATAACCGTATCACTTTCATTTACAAAGAGGGGAGCGTTTATAATAGCACCTGTTTCTAGGGTAATTTGTTTGCTACCACCGGTCGCGGTATCACCCTTCATGGCTGGGGGAGCGTCTACCACCTTTAACTCCACTTTAATTGGTAATTTAGTTCCAATCATCATACCTTCCTCCTCATCATCCGCGGTAAAAACCAATACATCAGCAATAGAATTTGGTTTAAGAAACTTAGCCTGGGGGCCAATCAAGGTTTCTTCAATTTTAAAGCGTTTGGAAGCATCCTTGGGGTCCACAAACCAAAACTCACCTTTGTTTTTATACAAAAACTTGGCCTCTTTGGTGGTGATATCGGCTTCTTCTATTTTTTCTGATTGGTGAAAAGACTGCTCAGTAATCTTACCCGTTATCATATTTCGGAGTTTAGTGGCGTTTACGGGCTTCCTTTGCTGTTTACGAAAGACATGGGAAGTCAGCACCTCATAAGGCTCACCATTAAAGATAATATATTTTCTTTCCACTACTTCACTGTATTCAAGCATTGGGGTATCTTATACAAAAAAGGGCTATTTTGCAAGGTTAGTTTAGAGGACATCAAACATTACTCCTTTTACTCCAATTATCATAATCGCTATAGATAGGATAGAGAAAGGGGGATAAAAGACGGCCAAATAACCAGTGAGTGGGCCCACCGCCATACAACCAAGCCAAAAATGATGTCTTTCTATCTTTTTCATATTTTTATACTATGCGCCCTTTTCTTCCATAATTTTAAATTTCTTTTAACTTCACCCGAATCTCTTTTAAGATTTTATCGGAAATTTTTGGATTTTCCTTTAAAAACTGTCTGGTGGCATCATAACCTCGGCCCAACTTCTTCTCATCTTCCTTCTCGGTCGTGGCCCATTCATATGAATTACCAGTCTTCTTTATAATACCCATTTTTTCTCCCAACGCAATAATCTCACCTTCATTGGAAATTCCTTCGTTATACATTAAGTCAAATTCAGTTTGCTTGAAAGGAGCGGCCACTTTATTTTTTACTACCTTTACGCGGATTCGGCCACCCATTATTTCTTCACCTTTTTTGATCTGCGCTATTCGGCGGATATCCAAACGGACAGAGGTGTAGAATTTTAAGGCCTTACCACCCGGGGTCGTCTCGGGATTACCAAACATTACACCTATCTGCATACGAATTTGGTTAATAAAGATAACGATAGTTTTACTTTTGGCGACAATTGCCGTTAATTTACGCAAAGCCTGTGACATTAGTCTGGCCTGCTTACCCATATGTTGGGCGCCCATATCACCCTCAATTTCGTCTTTTGGAGTGAGGGCGGCCACGGAGTCAATAACTATCACATCCATTTTACCTGAGCGCACTAGGCTCTCCACAATCTCCAGTCCTTGCTCACCGTTGTCTGGTTGAGAAATTAGTAATTCATCTATCTTTACTCCCAGTTTTTTCGCATATTCCGGGTCCATGGCGTGCTCCGCATCAATATAAGCACAAAGTCCACCCAGCTTTTGAGCCTCAGCCACCACATGAAGGGCTAGGGTAGTTTTACCAGATGATTCCGGTCCAAAGATTTCCACTATTCGGCCACGGGGGAGTCCTCCCACACCGAGGGCGGCGTCAAGACCGATTGAGCCAGTGGAAATAGCATTTACATCCACTCTAGGTTTCTCACCCAGTTTCATTATAGAATCATCACCAAATTTTGTTCGGATTTCATCCAGCGTTGAATCAATGTTCGCCCCCATCACCTTTGGTTCCTTTTTTTCTTTTTTTATCATATTATTATTTGTTAAGGAAGTAGAGATTAATCAAATTTTTTGCGTCTGGTTTTGAGACCGGTCCTGTTGCCTGTATGGCCGGTCAAAAGACGCGAGGACCAAAAAATTTGATTAATCTTTGCTTCCGACTTTTAAAATCAAACATTTTACACTTCCACTCTATTAAATTGTTAAACTATTTATAAACTAACTGCAACTTTTGTTCGGTCTTTTTACCAAACCTATCTTCCGCTTTCAATTCTAGCACATTATAGCCGTAAGAAAGTAGGATATTCTCATCAAAGTAGCCAGCCTCATCTATCACTATCGGGCGGTCATTCAAAGTGATTTCTTTTACATTTTTTACTTGGCCAGCAATGGAGATCAAGGATTCTGATACCACCGCGCCATCGGCCGGAGTGGATAATATTATTTTAGGACCGGTGGCATAATTCCAAACCTCAAAAATTCCATAACCCAAAAGAGCAATTAAAAATAGAGTTATTACAATTACTTTTAGATAAAATTTGGTTTCTCGTCTGGACATACTTTAGAATTCTTTCGGATTTTCTGGTTCCTCAAAACCGTTTTCATCAATTTCTTTCTGCTCCTTCTTTTTTGGTTTAACTTCGGTTTCTGTTTCGGCTATCATTTTATCGGCCACCTCTTCAAGTTCTGCTGTATTATCATCCCCAGTTTCACTTTTGCTGACTAGGATTTCTCTGGCTTTAGCTCCAGACCCTGGCCCTATCACCCCACGCTGCTCCAGCATGTCTATCAGTCTGGCGGCTCTGGCATAACCCACACTTAATTTTCTTTGAATATATGAAGTGGAGGCCTTGCCGGCTTGGAGTACCTCGGCCTTGGCAGTTTCATATAGTTCATCGTCATCACCCAGATCATCTTCTAAATCACCTTCAAACAAGACATTTCTATCTTTGGCTGTTTCCGCAAAATTAATTTCGGCACCGGGCACTTCATCTTGGTAAGCTTCTGACAAATATTTTACCACCTTTTTAACCTCCGATTCAGAAATAAAGGCGCTTTGAAGCCTGACTGGCTTGCTCATCTCACCACCCAAATAAAGCATATCTCCTGAACCAAGAAGTTTTTCGGCCCCCGGGCTATCAATAATGGTTCGAGAATCTATTTGGGACACCACCTGGAGGGCAATACGGGCGGGGATGTTGGCTTTGATCAAACCGGTGATAACATTTACTGACGGTCTTTGAGTAGAAAGGATAAGGTGAATACCCACCGCTCGGCTCATTTGGGCCAGACGGACAATCGCGCTTTCCAGCTCTCTAGGGTAGGTCATCATAATATCAGCCAGCTCGTCTATCACCACCACAATAAAAGGCATGGTTTCTGGTAGCTCTATTTTTCTTTCGTCCCGGCCTTTTCCTTTAGCTTCTTTTATTTTTTCAAGCGCTGGAGCTAAAATGTTTTTATGATAAGAATCAATATCTTTACAGGCGCGTTCCTGCAACACGTCATAACGGCGGTCCATTTCTTTAGCTGCCCATTTTAAGGCGAGGATAGTTTTTTTAGCTTCCGTTATAACCGGGGTGAGTAAATGGGGAATTTTGTTATAAGAGGTGAGCTCCACGCGCTTTGGGTCAATCATTATAAATTTCAAAAGTTCAGGTGAATTCCTGTAGAGTAGGGAAGTAATAACCGCGTGGATGGTAACAGACTTTCCTGAACCGGTAGCCCCGGCAATCAGGACGTGAGGCATTTTAGCTAGGTTAGCAAAGTGTGCCTCACCAGAAATACTTTTACCAAGGGAAACCAAGAGTGGTTTTTCTGAGCCGCTAAATTTATCTGAGGCCAAGAGTGAAGCCAGACCCACCGTGGTTTTGGTGGTGTTGGGAATCTCAATACCCACGAGTGATTTACCGGGGATAGGGGCTTCAATACGGATAGGGTGAGCAGCTAAAGCATAAGCTAGGTTGTCTTGGAGGGAAACTATTTTGGAGAGTTTGACTCCCTCAGCTGGCTTGATGGCGTACCTAGTGACTGACGGACCAATGGTAACCTCATCCATCTCCACATCAATGCCAAATTTTTGGAGAGTCCTTTTTATAATATTAGCATTAGCTTTGATATCACCAGTGCCGGGTTTACCACTGTCATTAGCTAGAAGGGCTAGTGGGGGAGGAACATATTCTTTGGCACCAGGATTATTTCTTAGCGCAATATCCATCTCATCTTCCTTATCAGTTTTCCTCTCAAATTTCTTTTCTTTACTAATGTTAACTTCCACGGGGACCTCTACCACTTCTTTTTTCTTCTCAATTTTTTCTGGCTCTGTTATTTCCACCTCCACCTCTTCTGTCTCATCTTCGTCGTCCTCCTCTTTCTCTTTTCTAAATCTTCTCCAGAAACACAGAGTATCAATTGTCAGTTCAGCTTCAAAGAGGACAAGACATGAAATAATTATTAAAGCGGTTAGAATTATTAGGGTAGCGGTGGAACCAAATAATGAAAGAAGAATCGAGGAAACTATTTGACCCACATATCCACCATCTTTAGTCCACTCTAATATTCTTGCTAGTGAGCTGATAATACCCAGTCCAGAAATAATAAATAAAATAGCGCCAATGGTTTTTGTCCCGCTCAGCTCCCTTTCTTCTTGTCTCAAGAAAGAAATAGAAAGCATGATAAAAATTACCGGCAAGAGAAAGTAGCCCACGCCAGAGAGCCAGGAAAGTGCACCAAAAAGTTTTGCTCCCACCACTCCTGATAGGTCAAATGAGGCCAAGATAGTGAGGATAGCTAGGACAAAAAAAGTGACCGCTAGGATACTGTGTTTGGTTTCTTGTTTTAATCTTTTAAAGGGGTTATCAACGGTAGAGTGTTTGGATTTTGCTTTGTTATTTTTACTCATAATTTTATAATATTATATCATAATATATATATTCCAGAAAACTAAGATTAGTTGATTTTAAAATGTCTGGCCGAGACTTCTGAGCGAGGAAACCCGAGGACTTTTAAAATTAACCAATCTTAGTTTTATCCCAAGATAACCTATTGACTTTTACCTCCTTATATGCTATACTTGTCACAGTCGCTTTACATTGATTTCCTGTCCGTTATATAATGGACAAAAGGTTATTTCTAAAAAAGTTAGTTTTTTCTTAAAGGACAAGTATAAAAGACAGTCTAAGGGACTGATTTTATATCATTTGCGCATGGGTTATAGATTTGTCCTTGATATTTAAATAAACATTATGCCAGACCATAACATACAATCAAATAAGGTTGGTGAATTAAGGGGTAAATCTAATACTCTCAGTATTTCTGACGTGGCTATTTTTAAGGACAACCATCATTTAGTTTATCTTTACAAAAAGACAGAGAAGTTAGTTTCGGCCCTCTATCTTTTATCTAGCTTTATATCGGACAAAGAACCGGTCAAATGGCAGATGCGTGAAGCGGGGATTAAACTACTTTCTCACAGTTTAGCTTTGTCTGATAGATCATCTTCAGAGAGGATGTTAGCTTATACTAATTTTATTTCCACTGGGCTCAAATTCCTCTCCTTTTTAGAGGTCTCATATCTTGGAGGAATAATCTCTGAGATGAATTATAATATATTAAAATCGGAGTTTGAAACCCTTATTAAAACTGCCGAATCTGGTGAAAGGGGAAGCGATAATAAAGGCCTGGTTTTCTCTGAGAATTTTTTTGAGGTGCCAGCTTTACCTGAAAATAAAACACCAGTTTCTCAAAATGTACCCATTAATTCACTTACTAAAGAATTGTCCAATAAGGCTCCAGATACTGTGTCCGTTAGACAAAATCCTATAAGACATAATCACACGGCGGAGGACAAATCTAATAGACAAGAAATTATTATTAACCTGCTTAAAAAGGGTAATGAATTAGGGATAAAGGACTTCACTTCTTCCATAAAAGGTTGTAGTGAAAAGACTATTCAACGTGAGCTTGTTTCACTTGTTGCTAAAGGACAAATTAAGAAGGAGGGTGAAAAACGCTGGTCTCGTTACTCCTTAAAATAACAAAAGCCCCTTTCTCACCACATCCTTTTCCGAGTACGAATTTTTTGAAGCTTAAAAAATTCTCCGTTTTCGGCTCAGCCAGCCTCAAAAGCCTCTCCAAAGGAAGATGGTTCAACGTGGCTTATTTGTTTAATACCTAATTGGTTGCTTTTGCCCCTATATTATGCTATGCTGGGCGTTGTGGATTATGGCCGTTTTAGGAGTTATCCACAGCCCTGATTTTGCATATTCTAGCGTTAGAATATATAATATCGGGATGGATAGTGGTCGCACCATTTGTGCTATACTATCTTTTATACAGTTACGTCTGTCCTTTGATAATTAAATAGAGTCTAAAAATACTGAATTTTCTTTATCCTTTTTATGGTTGTTTGCGGTTGAAATTCTATACCTTTTTTATCACTAAGATTCTGTCCTCGCCCGCCTAAAACTTAATAAGTTTTGATGGGTTGGTTGAGTGCCGAATATTGAAAATAAGTTGTATTGTTTTCAGTGTTCGGTGCTCAGGTTTGAGCACAGAATTATAGTTTGAAATTATGGTGATCATTTCTTTTATATTTTAATTTGATTACCGGAAAACGGAGGGGAGCTAGCAGGTCAAATATGCTTACTCTTTTTCGTGAAGCTAAAATATATTTCTGAAATAAATCGCAAGATTTTCTTCAGAAGGCTTGGCTGGTTTTTAGTCGAAACCTTGCCAACCTCCGATGTTACATCGGAGTAGTTTATAAAAAACATTTTCTTTCGTCTTAATAATTTTATTAGTAAAGAAAGAAATTGTTTGCCTTACTTTTTAACAAAAGTAAGTTAATTTAAAAAATTATAAATCATGTCTAAAAAAATATTAGGCGTAGCTGTCATGTTGGCAGTTGTCGCTACAGTATTCGTAGGTGCAGGTGCTATCACTGCTAGCGCACAATCAATGAGTTTGTGCCAAACAGTTGACGCTCTTGTCCTAGCCGGAGTTATCGCCCCTGACAAAGTAGCTGCCGCTAAGGCCGCTGCAGGTTGTGGTGTTGCTGCTTCTCCAGCTTTCACATTTACTCGAAATCTTACAGTTGGTTCAACTGGTGCTGATGTCACCGCTTTGCAAACAAAGCTTGGTGTTAATCCTGCTACTGGTTACTTTGGTGCAATCACCAAGGCCGCTGTTATTGCTTACCAGACACAGAACGGTATTACCCCAGCTGCTGGTTATGTTGGTCCAATCACATTAGCTAAGTTGAATTACGTAGCTCCTGTCGTTGTTGTTCCTCCTACTACCGGTGGTACTACAGGTGGTACTACTTCAACTCTTGAAGGTACAGCTGGTGATCTTACGGGTGTAAGAAAAATTACCACTAACACTGAAACAACTGTTGGTGAAGGTAAAACTGAGAAAGTTGTTGGTGCTGAATTAGAAGCTGGTGATGATTCTGATCTTGCCATTACTTCTATGAAAGTTACTTTGATAAACAACGAAGTTGGTGATGCTTCACTTAGGCTAGATCATTATATTGACTCTGTATCAATAATGCAGGGTACAACTAAGGTCGCCACTGTTGATGCTGCTGATTTCACAAAGGTTACTTCTGGTGAATATTCCAAGTCTATATCTTTGAAAAATGCTGTTATCAAGGCTGGTGAGAAGTCAAAGTTCTATATTGAAGTTAGCGCTATTTCTTCTATAAGTAGCGATGATGATAATAATACCTGGGACTTGTCATTGGATAGCATTCGTTACAAGGATGCTGAAGGATCTATCTTGACCATTGTTTCTGCTGACTTTACTAGTGCGGTAGAGGCTGTTGTTTCTTTTGAGCCTTCAACTGCTAGTGACGAAGTTAAGTTACAATCAAGTGCTTCTAATCCAAAAACTGCTACTATACAAGTAGATGCAGATAATGTTACTGATGAGGAAACTGTCCTCGCTTTCGCTTTGAGAGGAGGTACTGATACTTCTGATGTAAACATTTTGTCAATCCCAGTGGTATTGACTAGTGATGGTGCTAACCTTGAGGATATTGTAAATGATATCTGGTTAGAAGTAGATGGTACTGTCTATGACAACATGGATGCTACAACTACTGATTCAGATGAAGCTACTTACACCTTTGATATTGATGAAGGTGATCTAGTTGTTACTGCTGGTGATACTCAAACTGTAACTGTTCATGTTGAATTTGCAGCTGAGAATGGTAATTATGCTGGTGATGCTATCACCGCTTCTGTAACTGGTGAAGATATTGATGCTGAGAACTCAGAAGGAGATTCTGTTCCTCTAGAAGGCTCATCTTCAATCACTGGTAATCCTCAAACTCTTCAGATTGATGGAGTACAAATCACTTATGTAAGCAGCAAGTCAGAAAAAGTTGATGAAGCTGGTACAATCAAGGATTACACTCTTGTCTTTGACGTAGAGGCTATGGATGAAAATGTTGAAATTGATAGCGTTCTTTCATCAATCACAGGAAATGATGCAAGTAACTCAAGTGATGATGTAGTCTTTACAGTAGTAACCCCTGGTTCTGCTACTGCAACTTCTACCGCAACCTTGGATTCAACTGCTTCTGAAGATGGTGATGTCTTCACTGTGTATGCTGGACAGGTCAAGAGATTTACTCTTGTTGTAACTGTTTCAGATGTAAGTGCAACTGGCTCATATCAAGTAAAACTTGATGAAGTAGCTGGTTCACCTGCTACCGATGTTAAGACTTCAGCTTCTACTGTAGTTGCTGAGTAAATAAACTCTAATTCTGGTAAATACACCTTATAAAGTATTCCAAAAACCGCCCGTCAATGGGCGGTTTTGTGTTGTCCTTTTTTTGATAGGCTTTAAATATTCTTTGATTTAAGGTATATTTATTCAATGAAAAGGGTGTTAATTTTTTCATTAACCTATATGCCACTTATTGGTGGTGCAGAGGTGGCCATAAAGGAAATTACTGATAGATTAGGTCATGATGATGATTTTGAATGGGACCTAATAACCTTAAGGCCCAATACAAACATGCCTAAGTTTGAAAACATAGGTAATGTAAATGTTTACAGGGTGGGTTTATTTTCAAATCAGTCTACGGATTTAGTTAGAAAGGACTTCTTTTTTAATTTGAATAAATTATTGTTTCCACTCGGCGCTTGTATTAAAGCCGTATTTCTTAATCGTGAGAAAAAATATAATGCCGTCTGGTCTATTATGGCGGCCTATGCCGGGCTAGCTGGGTTGTTTTTTAAATTTTTTAATCCTAAAACTAAATTCATCCTGACTTTACAGGAAGGGGATACATCGGGTTATGTTAAAAATAAAGCAGGTATTTTTGTTTTTCTAATTAAAAAAATATTCACGAAGGCAGATTATATTCACGCCATTTCTAATTATCTAGTAAATTTTGCCAAGGATTTCGGGTGCAAGAAAAAAGTAATAGTGATCCCAAATGGAGTAGATTTATCTAAATTTAAAGCACAAAGTACAAAATTAAATAGTAGTAGAAATAGAATTATTACTACCTCTAGATTAATAGAGAAGAATGGTATTAGAGATTTAATACTTAGTTTAAAATATCTGAGGGACGATTTTATTTTAGATATTTTAGGCACAGGGCCCCTCTACAACGACTTAATTAGAATAACTAATGATAACAATTTATCACAGAGAGTTTTTTTTAGAGGGGGCCTGGGGCAGGAGGAAATGATTAGGTATATAAATAACGCCGATGTTTTTGTTCGGCCATCCTTATCGGAAGGGCTTGGAAATTCCTTTCTGGAAGCAATGGCTGTTGGTTTGCCCATAATTGCAACAAAGGTTGGTGGTATTCCTGATTTCCTTATAGATAAGGAAACCGGTTTATTTTGTCAGGTAAATAATCCAAGGGATATAGCTGAAAAGATAATAATGATTAATACTGATTTTGTTTTAAGAAATAAATTAATAATGAATGGTAAAAAGTTAATTGAGAATCAGTATGGTTGGGGTATTATTGTCAAAAAATTTAAATTAGAAATCTTTGATAAAATAGGCTAAAAACGTTATACTGACAGCACAAAGCTATGAATAATTTGATAATAATACCAACCTATAATGAAAGGGACAATATTACCAATATTATTTCGGATATTTTAAGATTATATCCTAGTATAATGGTTTTGGTGGTAGATGATAATTCTCCAGACGGCACAGCCGAAATAGTTAGCCGATTAAAAAGGAAATATAAAAATTTAAGTGTCATGAAGAGGTTGGGTATGAGGGGTTTTGGTGCCTCATATTTAGAGGCTTTTTCATTTGTTAAGGATAATAAGGAATTACATTCAATAATTACCATGGATGCTGATGGTTCGCATGATCCAGCTTATGTGATTCAAATGCTTGAAAAAATAAAATTAACAGATTTAGTGATTGGTTCTCGATATGTGAAGGGAGGTGGAGTGAGTAATTGGAGCTATTATAGAAAAATAATTAGTTTTCTTGGTAATTATTATGCTAGGGTGTTGTTGAGAATTGGAGTAAAGGATTTAACTTCTGGTTTTATGTGTATTAATAGAAAATTACTAAAAAACATATGTGATAAGATTGATCGTAATATTAACGGTTTTTCATTTCTTATGTTGCTTAAGTATGAATTAATAAGAAATAATAATATTAAATTTGAGGAAATACCAATTATTTTTACAGAAAGAAGGGTTGGTTCGACAAAATTTTCCCCGAAGATTTTTATTGAGGGTTTTTTTACTCCCATGAGGATATTATTTAATCAAATATTTAAATGAAGAAATCAAATATATATTTAGGTGTTGTTCTACTATTAGCCCTTGTCGTCAGGCTTTGGAATGTTGTTTCATTTGATCTATATTCTGATAGTTCTCTATATTCTTTTAGGTCTCTAGGTTTGTTTGACTATATTGGTGGTGGGCAAACTACCCCCATTCAGTGGTTTGGTAGTATTCCAGCCTGGGCAAGTTTATCCTTTCATGATGCCCCTCCGCTTGTTTTTTGGATACAACATTTTTTCTTTGTAATTTTTGGTGATACCACGTTTGCCGCTAGGATCCCATTTGTTTTAGTGGGAGTTGTTGCCACGTATTTCCTGTATAAATGGTTATTTAAGGTAAGCAATGAAAGGGTGGCGATTATTTCTTCCCTAATTTTTGCTCTAATGTCATATTCTGTTTGGGCGGGGAGAGTGGGATATCTTGAGGGCATAACGTTATGTTTCGTGGTTATTTGTTGTTATTTTTTAAATTTATTTTTAAAGGAACCTACAAAACATAAGTATTTGTATTTCATGAGCATTTTTCTTGGATTATCACTCTTAACAAAATACACTGCTATTTTTTTGTTTCCAGTTATATTTTTCTCTTTACTGATTTATCGAAAGGAGGTATTTCAAAAAGAAATTAAATTACATTTTAAACCATGGCTGATTTCTCTGTTCCTATTGATAATGGTCCTGGCCCCAGTGATAATATATAATTGCATGGTTTATTCGTTTCGGGGTCATTTTGATGCCGCGTTATCATCTATGTTAGGTATAAAGGCGGATGATTTTTCAACTTTGGCTTCTAGGTCAATGTCTATTACCTGGAATAAACTTTTTGCTCCACTTATTACAATTAGTCAGGTTTTATCTTTGCCATTTTTTATTCTATTTATTATCTCCTTACTAGGGGCTATTATTAAGTTAGTAAGGAAAAAGCTTGATAAGGCCAATGTAATTTCCTTATTAGGAATATTGTCATTAACTGTGATGTTTATTATTACCGGGTCGGAAGTAAGGTTTTTACCTATTTTTATTCCATTTGTTGCCGTTTTAGTTGGTAATTTTATTTATAATTTTATTATTTATTTAAACAGGTATAAAATAATTAAAGTTATAAGTATTATAGTAATTACGTGTGTTTTATCATTTGAAATTTTTTATTCTATAAACACTAATATTGTTAGGAATCCCAAAGGAGCGCCGGGTATTTTTTATTCGGAAACCAGATTTTATGATAGAGGTTGGAATTCTTTGGAGAATTATTTAAAGCTGAATATTTTTCCAAAAGATATAAATATTAGTAATATAAATTCTCTCGAGGACCTAAATATTGGTGCAAATGAAATAAAGGGTAGGCAAGTAGTTTTTTGTGATGATCGAGTAGATTGGTTTGCCTATTCTTGGTATATACAGAAATACAGATTTTATTACAAATTACCCATATTTCCAGTGAGTATGTTATTAAAGGATAAGGACGCTTTCTCTTCTAATATTAGTCAGTTAAATAAGGCTGGAGCAGGTGGCTATGTGTTTATTTATGCTAAGTCTGATTTGGTGATGAGTTCGGGAATAAGTGAGCGTGCATCCTTAGCGATTGATTCGTTTGCTACCGGAATGGAAAAGGGCAAAATTGGGTATGAGGATATTATGAATTATCAAGGGGAGACTGCCTTTAGGGTGTTTAAAATTAAATAAGGTTAATAAAAAGATGATCATTAAGGTTATAAAATATGTTATTTCAGGTGGTATTGCGGCGGTGGTTAATTTACTTTCGCTATATGTATTTACTGAGTTTCTTGGCATTTGGTATTTATATTCCTCAATTTTAGCTTTTTTGGTAGCAATCACATTTAGTTTTACCTTACAGAAGTTTTGGACATTTAGAGATCATAATATTTCAAAAATTAACCTTCAGGCCCCGCAGTTTTTGATTGTATCAGTTGTAAATAATGTATTAATTAACTCCTTATTACTTTATATTTTTGTTGAGCTATTTGGTCTTTGGTATATTTTGGCTCAAATTATAGCAGGCTTAATTGTTGCTATTATTAGTTATTATATATTTTCTAAATTTATATTTAAGCCAAAAGATATTAGTGATAAAGAACACATTTTAATTACTACCGGTATATACCCTCCGGATATTGGTGGCCCATCACTTTATGCGGAAAGGTTATATTCCGAGTTCAAGAAAATGAATTATGACACTAAGGTTTTAACTTTTAACCTTGAAAAGAAACTCCCAACTGGCATAAGACATCTATACTTTTTAATTAAATGTATTCCAGGAGTAATTAAGGCCGATCGGGTATTAGTTCTAGATACATTTAGTGTTGGCTTGCCCACAGTTCTTCTTGGTTGGATTTTTTCAAAAAAAACTTTAATTCGCATTGGCGGGGATTTTTTATGGGAAACATATATTCAAAGTGGTACCAATATAATGTCTCTGGTAGACTTTTACAGGAATATGCCCAAACTATCTATAAAGGAATCTGTAATTTTAAGTATTCAAAAATTTATTTTTAGTAAATGTTCAGGGATTGTCTTTACCTCAGAATGGCAAAGAGATATTTTTATAGATTATTACGGGTTAGATAAAAATAAAACTTTTTTTGTTGATAATTTTTTCCCGTCAAAAATAGCGAGCAGCGAACCCAAAAAGAATATATTTTTATATGCTGGCCGTTCTATAAAATTAAAAAATATTGAGGTGTTAAAGGAAATATTTAAGGAACTACCTAAGGATATAATACTTGAAACTGTTGATTCCTTATCCCATGAAGTCTTAATTGAGAGAATGAAGGACGTATATGCGGTGATATTACCTTCTTTTACTGATGTCACCCCAAATTTTATTATTGACGCTATAAGCCTAAACAAGCCTTTTATTTTAACAAAGGAGTGTGGTTATTATAATAGATTTAAGGATCTAGGCTTATTTGTGGATCCATTTGACAGGGAGGATATAAAGAATAAGATAATTTTAATGACAAATAGGGAGACCTATTTGAAATACAGGAAAAAAATAGAAAATTTTACTTATACTCATTCCTGGTCTGATATAGTTAAAAAGTATATTGATATATATAAAAAAATATGAAAATCCTAAGTTTGGGTACAGATAAATCAGTATTAAACATTAATTCAAATCTTACCAAAAGGGTTATTGAATATGGTCAATTAGTTGATAAGTATAGTGTTGTTGTGCCGGCCGGTAGGGAGGAAAAAATAAACCTATCTCCTACGATAACCATTTATTCTGTGTCTGGAAATAATAAAATCACTAGTTTTTTTCGCCTCTATAAGAAGGCAAAGTCATTAATAAAAAATGATAGTTTTGATGTCATAACTTCTCAGGACGCATATTTTATTGGTTTGTTGGCTATTATATTAGGTAATAAGTTTAACAAGGGTGTGGAGATTCAAATTCATGGATGGGAAAAGTTTAATTTTTTTAGAAGGAATTTGGCTAGGTTTGTTTTAGCTAGAGCTGACTCTATTAGGGTTGTTAGCCCTAGAATTAAAAATCAGCTAGTTTATGATTTTGGTGTGGATGATTCGAAGATCACGGTTGTTTCTGTTTTTGTGGATATTAATAATAAAGAAATATCTAGACACCCAAAAGGTAATAAGAATACTATTTTTCTTACTGTGGGGCGTTTTGTTCCTGTTAAAAACATATCCTTACAAATCCAGGCTATGTTTGAAGTAGTAAAAAAATATCCAGGAACAGAATTGTGGATAGTAGGAGATGGTCCAGAAAGAGAATCAATTGAGCAACAAATTAAAAACTTAGGGCTTACGAGGAATGTTAAATTGCTTGGTTGGCAGAGTAATTTAGAAAGATATTATACGGAGGCAGATATTTTTCTTCTTACATCAAATAGTGAGGGTTGGCCTTTGGTAATTCTGGAAGCAGCTAGTTATGGATTACCAATTATAATGACTGATGTGGGTTCTGCTGGGTATTTAATTATTAATAATGAAAGCGGAATTGTTATTCCGGTTGGAGATAAAGATAAATTAGTAGAGGGTATGATAAGATTAATTGAAGATGAGGTACTAAGATTAAAATTCAGTAATAACGTTAAAATTGCACTAAAAAGTTTACCAACAAAAGAACAGATTCTTATATTGTATAAACAAAGTTGGGGAAAAGCATTAAAATGAAATTATTAATAATTACACAAAAGGTTGATAGGAATGACCCAATTCTTGGTTTTTTCCATAGATGGATAGAAGAATTTGCCAGGAATTGTGAGTATGTAACGGTTATTTGCCTATATAAGGGTCAATTTGGCCTACCAGCTAACGTTAAGGTGCTTTCTCTAGGTAAAGAGAGGGGAATTGGTAAACTGGGCTACGTGAGCAATTTTTATAGGTATGTTTGGCTAGAGAGAAATAATTACGATTCGGTTTTTGTTCACATGAATCAAATTTACGTGCTTCTTGGGGGATTACTTTGGAGATTGATGGGGAAGAAAATTGTCATGTGGTATGCTCATGGGCATACATCTTTTTCTTTATGGGTAGCTGAAAAATTGGTAGACAATATTTTTTCTGTTTCAAAAGAAAGTTTTACTTTAAAAACTAATAAGTTAAAAATAGTTGGTCATGGTATTGACACAAATCGTTTTAAAACTGTTCGCCCTAACAAGGTGGAATCTTATTATAATATTTGTTCCTTAGCTAGAATTTCTGAAAGAAAAAATCAATATATTATGATAGCTGTCCTTTCGTTATTAAAAAGGGCGGGTGCGAATGTCAGATTATATTTAGTTGGGCCGGTCATTACAAAAGCAGATGTTATTTATAAAGATAAAATTAATCAACTTATCGTCAGGGAAGAACTTTTAACAGACGTAATTTTTCCCGGCAATATTACTCAGGATGAGTTACCATCTTTTTTGGGTAATATAGATTTATTACTTAATTTAAGTGATACTAATAGTGTTGATAAAGAAGTACTTGAGGCAATGTCCTGTGGAGTAAATGTTTTAACATCCAATATTGCTTTTAAGGATATCCTACCTAGTGAAAATTTAACCTCAAAAGTACCAGAGGAAGTTACAAAAAAAATATTGCAATTAATTTCTGTTGGTAGGTCTGACCACTCAAATTTAAGGCAAATCGTTGAAAAAAGTCATAATCTTCAGAATTTGATAAAGAAAATAGTAGTCGCATTGTAAGAATAAAGTTATGAATATTAAAGAATTTGAAAATATTAGATGGGGTAAAAATATTCAAAGAGAAAGTTTTAGACATTTTTCCTGTTTAAATTTAATAAAAAACGGTCCGGTTCTGGATGTTGGCTGCGGCGATGGTTGGCTATTAAATGCTTTAAAGAGTAAGAGTATTATCTGTGAGGGTGTAGATTTGTCTGATGTTGCAGTAAAAAAATGCCTTAGTCAGGGTTTGTCCGTCACTACGTGTAATATTGATGGTACATTACCCTATAAAGATAATTTTTTTGAATATGTTGTTTTGCTGGATGTTTTAGAGCATAATTATAATCCAGAGGCTTTATTGCTTGAAGCAAAAAGAGTTTCTAAAAAATATGTAATAGTAAGTGTCCCTAATTTTTCTTCTTTTCCCGCCCGTATTCAAGTAATGTTTGGAAAAGTACCTGAAAATAATAAATTAGGTAAAGGGCATATATTTTGGTTTAACCATGAGGCGTTGTTAAATGTGATAGAAAAATCTAAACTATCTATTATTAAAAAAGTCTCAAATACCTTTTGGCCATTTTCTAAATTATTTCCATATATTTCTAGAATTTTTCCGGGATTATTTGCTCTATCTTTTGTTGTTTTATTAAAAAAATGAAATTAATAAATAAAATTAAGTTTTCCTTCAAGTTGGCCAGATTGGGTAGTAATTTGTACTATCGTATGAAGTTATTTTTATTTATTTTTTTCTCTTCAGTGATTAAATTTTTTCCCATCGTATCTAGATTTAATATAAATATAAACAACAGAAGATTTTTTGTTTATATGTCTGCTACCTCAGACATATCAATTTTTGATAAGATTTTTGTTCAAAATGAATATTTAATTAATCCCAGGAGCAAACCAGAAATAATTTTTGATTTAGGAAGTAATATTGGGTTTTCTGTATTGTATTTCAAGAGTTTGTTTCCTGATGCCCATATATATGCCTTTGAGCCAAACCCCCTTGTTTATAGTAAATTAGAGAGTAATTGCCGTGGATTATTGAATGTTCAATGTTTTAATGTGGCTATCTCTAATCTTGATGGTGAAAAAGATTTTTTTGTTGGTGAGAAATCAAGCCTGTCTTCCTCTTTTTTAAAAAGAAATGAATCTTATCAGTCAATTAAAGTTAGGACCAGGAGTCTAGATTCAATAGTTAACGAACAACAAATTAATAATATTGATTTGGTAAAGTTTGACGTTGAGGGTGCTGAATATGATGTTTTCATAAATTGTAAAAAATTGAATAAAATAAGGGATTTAATAGGAGAAGTCCATATTGATTTAGGAAAATTTTCTTATAACGGCTTCTCTAAAATATTTAATAAAAATTATCTGATTAATAATAGGCGAATTTCTAGAGATAGGTTTATATTTAAGGCGTCATCAATTATGATAGAGTAATAATATATAAATAAATGTTGTCAATTAAACAGCTTAGGCAGGAGAAGTCTTACGTAAGGCCATATCATTGGTTAATGCAGGACAAATTAAGCCAGGAAGGAAGGTTATATTTTGGTTATATAGATTATTGTGTCACACAGGTTAACAATTACTCGGGCCGAATACTTGATGCGGGGTGTGGGGATGGTAGATTATTGGGTGAAATTTATAGTGTCAGTAAAATAAAAAAAGAATTATACGGTGTTGATTATTCAACCAATGCAATAGAATTTGCAAGATTATTTGTACCAGAAGCGACATTTATTCAGGCAGATTTAATAAAATTACCTTATGAGGATAATTTTTTTGATGTTATTTTTTTAGTTGAAGTTCTAGAACATTTTAGGCCAGACGATATTCCGAAGATTTTACGTGAATTATCAAGAATTATAAAAAAAGATGGCAGATTGATTATTACGGTACCATCAATTTTAATGGGTTTACCGGGTGTGCAAAGTAAACATTATCAACACTTTACACCCAAAACACTCTCAGACACCCTTAATGGATATTTTGTTATTTCTAATCTTTCAGGGCAATATAAGACCGGTTGGAGTTTCTTAAAAGTCCTATATAGATTAATTGATAATAAACTTTTTGACATTAAAATATTACGTAAATGGTATAATAAAAATATATGGCCACGTTACTTTAATATCTGTAAACCAAAAGATGGAATGAGATTAATTTCGGTGTGCTCTCCTTGTAAGTAATTTCTTATGTAAGTATTTTTATGAAACTAAAAAAAGAAAAAATAATTAAATTATTATATGGATTACCATCATTTTCTATTGGAGGTATAGAGAATCAGCTGACGCAACAGTTGGTCTGTTTTGATAAAAACAAGTATGAAATACATATTGTAACTTTATTTTATTACAAAGGAAGACCAAATTTTTACGAACAATTGCCTCCGCACGTAATTACTCACAATTTTAATTTTAATGGCTATTTTGATATTAAAAATTATTTCAAATTATTTAAATTATTGAATAGTATAGAACCAAATATTGTAGTTTCAAGTATGTTTTCTGCCAATGCTATTTTTAGGATAATGAAATTATTTTTTGGATATAAAATTATAACTAGGGAACATAATACCTACACCGATAGAACGGTATTTCATAAAATAACAGAAAAGTTATTATCCCCACTAAGTAATTTAATTATTGCGGTATCAAAGGATGTGGCTGATTTTTATTGTCATCAGAATAAGATATTAAGAAATAAGGTGTTAATAATAAATAATGGTATTGATTTGGAAAAAATTCAGGAGTTTGGAGATAAAAATATTAATATGACTAATTTTAAAAAAGAGTTAGGTCTTGCTGGTTCTGATAAGGTTATTATTAATGTAGCCAGACTTAAGGCTCAAAAAAATCACGAGCTGCTTATTGATGTTTTTGCTGATTTTCAAAAGATGAGGAGTAATTATAGATTATTTATTTTAGGCGACGGGCAGGAGAGGGAGGCACTTTCCAAGAAAATTATAGAGTTGAAATTATCTAATGAGGTAAGGTTGTTTGGTTTTAGAAAGGATGTGTTTAATTTTTATCAAATTAGTAATTTTTTTGTATTGAGCTCAAGAATCGAAGGTTTCCCTAATGTCTTTCTTGAGGCACTGGCCTTTGGCTTGCCAGTTATTACCACAAATGTTCCTGGGGCTAATGAAATTATAATTAATGGTAGAAATGGCTTTATTGTAAAAAACCAAGAAGAATTATTAGAAAAAATGTTATATTTATCTAATTTAGACATTAAGAAGATGGAAATTTTAAGACAGGAGTGTTTAAATACCGTAAAAAATTTTAGTATTCAAAAGATAGTGGGGCAATACGAAACTATTTTTAGTAAATTGCTAAAATAATATGATAAGTATAATTATTGCTACATACAACAGGAAAGATCATTTATCAAACTCTATTGAGAGTATTTTGAGCCAGACTTATAAAGACTTTGAGATAATTATTGTTGATGATGGCTCCACAGATGGCACAGAGGAATTAGTAAGAAAAAACTTTAAAGATTCAAGAATTAGATATATTAAACTATCAGAAAATAAGGGAGCAACTTTTGCCAGAAATACTGGTTTGGGTGAGGTAAGAGGGGAGTATTTTATGGTTTGGGATAGTGATGATGTTCTATATCCTAATGCTTTAGAGGTAATTATTAATATATTTAATAGGAATCACAATTTAGCTGTAGTTTCCTCTCCCGCCAGAAGCTTACTTCGTGGTAAAGAAATAGGGTATAACAAGGTAGCTGAGGGAGTTATTCCAAAGGATATTATTATTTGTCGGCTGTTACCCTCTAACCATAAAATTAGAGTTGCTAGGACTAGTCTTTGTGGCGAGGTTCGGTATAAGGCTAGAAATGTTGATTTTCTTGTAAATGTTGAAATGGCTCAATGTGGAAAATGGTATAGTTTTCCCGAATATTTGGGAGATGTAATTTTAGAGTCTAATCAGAACTCGCTAACTCTTAATAGGAGAAAAACAAATCTAGATTTAGCCATTTTACGGGCACCTTATTTAGCTGATTATTTGATTAAATATGCAGATATTTTAAAAACCAATTGCCCTGAAAAGTATGCTGGCTTTTCATATGGCGCCGCTATTGGTTTTTTTGCGAATGGGAATAAGGAAAAAACTCGGTATTATGTAAAGGAGGCACTAAAAATACATCCTAAAATAAGGTATATATTATTATATTTATTAAATTTTGTTCCACTTGGACTATTCTTATTTAAGGGCGCAGTAAAAATAAAAAATATTATATTTTAATTTATTTTGTGACTTCAAGTTCGAAAACTAGAATTTTTGCTCTAAAAAATATATAAAACAAATTATCATATAAATCCTGATGTTTAAGCAGCCATTTTTTCACCCAGTATTTTAGAGTATAAGGGTTAGTGGCTGGCCAACCAATTGAGAGGTTTACAAGTCTAAATCGGAAAGGGAGATCTGTAAAAGAATGATTTGGTTTACAAAAATAATTTATTGTTTTGCATGTAAAAAAGTGTTTATGGGTGGGGTCCTTGTAGGCGGAAGAATATCTAAAGTGGGGGACTTCTATTATTACCCTCCCCCCCTTTTTACAAATTCGATGCATTTCCCGAAATGTTTTAAGCAAATCATCTACGTGTTCTATAAAATGAAAGGCTAGTACTATATCAGCGTTGTTATCAGGAATTGGCCAGGGATAGGTATTTAAATCATGTTGAATTTTTGCCAGGGGCGATTTAATTTTGTCTACGCCTATAACGCCTGGATAATCCTGCCCACCACAACCTAAATTATATATTTTAATATTTGGATTAAAATCAAATTTTCTACCCTTAGCTGTATATATTTTTTTAATTAAATTTTCTTCCATTGGTTATTTAAATTGATATCCATTCCGAAGGAATAAACCCACTCATATCCTTATTATCTGTTCTGTATTGATTAGGGGCAACTATCATTTTATTGGAATTGTTATTAAGCCAAGCTCCCCACCAACTAAATGTACTATTAGCGATTATATTATGTTTACACTTACTCAGCAACCAAAATTCTTCATAATCCGTAATATTTTTTCCGGAAACATATACGGTGGTATCTCCAAAGATATTAGCATAATTTTTCTTCACATAGGTAATATCGTCCGAAAATATAAAAAAAATAGGTTCACTTTCTTTTTCCTTGATAAGTTGTACGGCCCGATCATAATATTTTTCGGTTAAAATTACAAATTTATGGGTGTATTTTAAATAGTCGCTCCGTCTAATATGAATACCAACAGAATTAGTTTTAATAATATTATCTAATATTTTTTTTGTGGCACTACCTATTGTAAATTTGGGACAGAGTTCTTTCTGCAAAATGTTTTTTATATTTATAAAATATTTCTGGTTAGTCCATGATCCTGAAATATATCTATTGTCTGGTATGTTCAATGTGGCTTCGTTAAAATTAAGATTGTGATCTATTATTATTTTCTTGTTTTGTTTGGTTTTGAAAAATTCTATTAGCTTAAAAATAAGACGTCGGAGATTTTCTTTTAATGTTTTATCTGTGGGGTATGGAACACCTATTTTATGAAAATCTTCTCTTTTTGCTATTTTAAGACTAATGTTAAATTTATCTAATAAAAATTTGCGCGGTGTAATACTTCCGGCCGGTAAATTAAAAAAACTCGTATCAAGCTTAACTTCAAGCCCCCTTTTTTGTTCAATTGCTTTAGCCAGGGCATATTGAAATAGTTGATTACCAAGACCACCTGAAATTTTTACAATGATCATTTTAATTGGATTAAAGCTTTTTGATTATAATTCCAGTGATTAGGCACTGTCCAGCGGCTATTGCTATGTCAGATATAACTATACCTAATAGACCATAAAAATAGACACCGATAAAATTTAATAATATCTGTAAAACAGATGTAAACGAAGTATAGTAATAGAAATTTTTAATATCAAAACGAGACTGGATAGCGGTGAGTCTAAACCGTGAAATTAAAGTTAAAGGAATAGAAATTGCTAATAATTGTGAATAAAAAATAGCTTCTAGATACTTTGGAAGAAAAATGATAAATAGAGGTTTAGCTAGAAGGATATAAAGAATAGCTAGTGTTAACGTCATAATAACTATTTTTTTTTCCTTATTTTTTAGTGAGTATTTTAAATTTTCTGTTGTGTGTTTAGAAAATTTTGGTAGAGCTAGGGTATTTATTCCACCCAACAAGCTGGTTATTTGGCTAATCGGGGCCATGGCTATACTATAGGAAGCGATACTGCCGGCACCTAGATAATGAAATATTAGTAGTTTATCAAAATAACCAGAAACGTTGGAAACAATTGCCATAAAACTGACATCTTTGCCATATTTAATAGATTTTGGGTCGACGATCTTATTTAGGGGATGTATTTTGAGTGTTATTTTTAATAGGATATAATTTATTATTGTCCAAAAGGAAAAATAAAAGAATAGCACGTAATAAATATTATGGGTTGCAAATAATATTATAATTGTAAGAAGGGTACTGATAATTGTGGGTACAGTGCTATAAATAGTAATTCGTCTAAAATCTTTCTTACCATTTAATATTGAACCATAGGCACCAAAGGAATCCTTCAGTGGTATAAAAGAAGCGCAGATCATTAACATTATCCCAAGCACATGATTGTCATTATAAAAATAATAGCAACCTAAAATTATCGCTCCAAGACCACCAAGCAACCCCCATTTAATTTTTGTTTTTATGCCCTCAATTGCCGTGCCTTCATTGCCCTGGGCAACAGATTGGGCGATAGAAATATTCATATTACGAAGATTGGGTATACATAGTACCCCAACAATAGTCAGAACATATTTATATATTCCATAAGTTTCTTTTGGTAATAGGTTTGCAAAGGCTATAACTAATATAAAAGAAGAAAAGGACGAAAAAATCTGTCCAACAACAAGCCAAAAACTACCATGAAATAGATAAACCATGTCAGTCTCAATGTATTTTTCGGTTTTTCTTAAATAATAGATAAGTTTACCCTTTAATTTTTCAATAAAAATATTCATAAATTTATTAGCCAAGGATAGCATTTTTATAGGTTATTTTCCAGTATTCATAACTATAAATCTAGGATGGTGTTAAGGAAGGGGAGAAATAGTCACAAGAGATGTCCTTTAGGCCACTAATGTCCGTTAGTGTCCGTGAGATTTGGAAATGTTTGAATTAATAATAAATGCTTATGAATAAGGATTAAAGAAAAAACAGTAACTGTGGATAACTTTACTTGCAAAATTTGATTATATAAAACATTAAAGTTATAATGTATAAGTCTCTTCGGTAATTTTTATTATATAAAAAGAGGAAAGTAATTTAGTCGGTTATTTTTCCTTACAATGATTATCGTTTATTATTAATTTATTAGTTAATTTAGTTTATTATGAACAAAAAATTTAGTTTGTTTCTTATAGCGAGTTTGATTTTAATAGGAGGTCTCGTGGGGGCGGTAAATGCTGAAGCCGCTTGTACCCTAACTAGTATAGATGCACCAGCTAATTTGAGTTATATTTCAGGTGCTTCTTATGACGTTACCATATCAGTTGGTGGCTCTGATACTTGTGGTACCGATGGTGCCGTTTTTACGGGTTACTATCTTTTTGATTCAGATGATGATGGTGATTTTAGTGATGAGGGCTCATATCAACAATTTGGACAAATATCTCCAGCTTTAGATTCAACTAGTTATGTTATTGATTGGAATACCACCGCAAGGACCGAGGGGGATAATACTAGGTATAAGATAAGAGTTGTAGCTTCAGGGGGTGCGTCACCGGTTACTTTAACCCCAGCAATAACTTATGGTATTGACAATACTGCTCCGGTTATTTTGTCGGCCGAGACGCTAGATGCTGTTACGGTAGATGGTGCAATTGACACTATTAGAGTTACCTTTACTGAAGGGATTGGAATGGATCAAACCAATACGGATATAACAGGTTGGTATATAACGGCAAACGATGGTGAAAATGCTTACACAATTAATTCTATAAATTGGATTAATTCAACAAGTATGAATATCGTTTTTGGTTTTGAAGGAACTCATACTACAAGTAAAACTCCACAAGTCGGGTATGACGGTTCTGGAACAAGTGATGATGTGGCTGGAAACGAAGTAACAACGACTTCTATTGCTAACGCAACTGATATGGCCGCTCCATATGTGGTTATTACAGCTCCATTAACTACTGAAAGAGTAACTAGCGCTGATACCGTCTCCTTTACTTCTTCTGAATTAACTGCGGCTCAGTGTTCTACAGATAACATTGCTTGGGAAGCCTGTACTTCTGGAGTATATGCTTTTTCTGACAATGCTGAATTTGTCGCACTTGGCGAAGAGGTCACTTTTACTTTATATGTAAAAGATACCGATGGTGGAGCAAATGTGGGGACTGATAGTGAGGCAGATTTAGTTAAAGATACTACCGCTCCTACTCTTGATTCCTCTGTCTGGTCTGATGTAAGTGGAGACAAGGCTATTGGTGCTACAGATACTATATTATTTACTTTCAGTGAAGAAATGGATAGTTCTACTATCACGGCAGCTAATGTTGTTGCTCGTTTGGCTGGCGCTAAAACTTTTGGAACAACTGGTAATGGAATGGGAATTTCTTGGAATGGAGCTGAAACAGAATTAACCGTTACCCTTGGTACGGATTCTGACATTGCTGATGGGGATGCTTTTGATCCAGCAGGTACAGTCACTGATACAGCCGGTAATGCTGATAATACTGTTGCTGCCCCAACCGTTGAAGATAACCTAGGCCCAGTCATTGCTGAAGATACTGTGGTTCCTACTCCAACAAATGACACCTTACCTCCTTATACCTTCACTTCAACTGAAGCTGGAGCTTCTGTTGCTTATGGTGGTCTTTGTACTCATGGCTCTATTGATACCGCTGTTGCCGGAGATAATGTGCTTGATTTTCAAACAAATCATGCCGGGGATCCTTTAGGGGCAGCTAACTATAACAACTGTACAATTACAGTTACTGATGCCGCTGGTAATGCAAGTAATGTTTTGAATGTAACCGCTTTCGTGATTGAAGTAACCCCTCCAACTCTTCTCACTGCTGCTTGGACGGATAATGATGGCAGTACATCTATTAATGCAGGTGATGAAATACTCTTTACTTTTAGTGAAGCTATTAATCAAACTACAATAACTGATGTTAATATTGATACAGCTTTACCACTTGTTGGAGTTGGAACAACATATGGTACTACCCCAACTCTTTCTTGGAATGCAGAGGAATTAACTGTAACTCTTGGTGTGGGCGCTGATATTGCCGATGGTGACGCAGTTGATCCAGCCGTTACCGTTCTTGACTTAGCTGGTAATGCTGATGCTACAGCAGGTGGTGGGCCAACCATTGAAGATAACCTAGGCCCAGTCATTGCTGAAGATACTGTGGTTCCTACTCCAACAAATGATACCTTACCTCCTTATACCTTCACCTCAACTGAAGCTGGAGCTTCTGTTGCTTATGGTGGTCTTTGTACTCATGGCTCTATTGATACCGCTGTTGCCGGAGATAATGCGCTTGATTTTCAAACAAATCATGCTGGAGATCCTTTAGGGGCAGCTAACTACAACAACTGTACAATTACAGTTACTGATGCCGCTGGTAATGCAAGTAATGTTTTGAATGTAACCGCTTTCGTGATTGACTTGACTGGCCCAACAGTTAATATCACTGCTCCTGTAGGCGCTGACGAAGTAAATGCTACTAAAGTGATAACATTTACTGATACTGAATTAACTGATGCTGAATGTTCAGTTGATAATGCTGCTTGGACTAATTGTACAACTGGCGTTACTACTTTGGGTGATATCTCAGAGTTCGCTGGTTTAGCTGAAGGTGCTTTCACTCTTTACTTAAGAGATACTGATTCGGCTGGGAATCCCGGGACTGATAATGAGGCGTTAATAATAAAAGATACTCTTGCCCCAACCGGATACTCTATTGGCATTGTTCAAGCTTATGTGAACAATGCTAACAAAGCAGTAACATCCTTTACTTTTGCTGGTGCTGAGGTAGGTTCAACTTATAATTACTCAATTAGTACCACTGGTGCTGGAGGCCCAGTAACTAGTTCAGGTGTTGTTGGTGCAGCAGATGAAACAATTGCCGGTATAGATGTCACCGGATTGGGTGATGGAACATTAACTTACAGTGTTACCTTAACTGATGTTGCCGGTAATCTTGGCGACGCTGTTACAGATACAGTAGTTAAAGATGTAGCCAATCCTGCCTCTGCGGTGACCATTGCTAACGCTCTTTATGGGTCAACAACATATGTTGCCAATACCGTTAACGGAACAGCTTCTGATGTGGGTGGTACTGGTGTTTCTTCAGTAACTATTACAATTCAAGAAGGCGCTGGTGATTATTGGACCGGAACTGATTGGGGAGTTTCAACTCCTTTACCTGTTGTTGGGACAGATACTTGGACTTATAATAGTGGAACGGCCATTACTCATACGGATACTTTAGTTTACACAGTAACTCCAACAGCCACTGATACGGCTGGTAATAGTGTTGCTGGAACGGCTGATACTTATACTTGGGATGGTACAGTTCCAACAATTTCAAACTATAACTCAAACAAGGCTGACGGTTCTTATAAAGCTGGTGTAGTAATTGACGTAGATGTTACCTTCTCAGAAGCTGTTACAACTGCAAGTCCTATTACTCTAACATTGGATTCGGGCGGAACTTGTGTTATTGCTTCAGTTTCGAACTCTTCTACTGCTACCTGTGATTATACTGTTGGAGCCGGACATACAAGCGCTGATTTAACGGTTTCTAACTTCTCAGCTGCGGGTGCTGTTGTAGATCAATCTGGAAACATAATGGTTAGCTTTACTCCTACTGGTAATAATCTAGCCGCCAATAAAGCATTTATAATAGATACGACTGCTCCAGGTGTTAGTATGGGAACAGAACCGGGAACTAAAGCTGTAGCTTGGAATCAAAATACTACCGTAACTGATACTAATATGGCTGGAATTGTCTATGCTTGGACTGCAACACTTGAACCATATACAGTTACTTTTGGAACCGCTGCCGCAGAAGATACAACAATTTCTGCTGGTGGTATAGGTTATTACACCGTACAATTAACCGCTACTGATTTAGCGGGAAATGTGGGAACTGGAACCGTATCATTTACTTGGACTTCAACAAACGTTCCAATTTCTAGTTATAGTCCTATCAATGGTGCTACTGGCGTAGCTATCGCTGCAGGAGATGCGACGATTACCTTTGGAGGAAGTGAAAATATTACTTTAATTGACGCAACAAAAGTTACGATTGTCAAAGATAGTGATGGCTCGGATGTTGCTAACGGTGCAGTAAGTGTCTCAGGAGCTTCAAAGATTCTTCTTGTCCCACACGATGCTCTTGCAAATAGTACAGTATATAGAATCAATATTCTTGCCGGTGCAATAAGAGATGCAACTGGACATATTAACTCTGATGGTGTTTCTTACTTCACAACCGTTGCTGCAACAGGAGATACTACTTCTCCAACTTTGACCACAATTACTCCGGCAACTGTTCAGACAACTGGTTCTGTTTCTCCAATAGTTTTTGCTTTTGCTGATGAAACGGCATTTGATGCAACAGCTTCCAACAACGTCGTTCAATTCACTATGGATGGCGCGACTGTTGCTGGTGTCCCAGTTGTGAGCGGAGCCGGTAATACCGTTTTAACCATTACTTATACCAACGCCGCTCTAGGTGTTGGAGTACATAACTTCAATGTCAGAGTGAAAGACTTGGCTGGAAACTGGACAACGGATAGCGCGGTGATAAGTGTCGTGGCTACTCCAGCCGCTGATCAGACTTCACCGGTATCCGTAAGTATGGCTCCATTAACTGTCAAAACAAATGGTGACGCTATGAATGTTCAATTTGTTTTCAGTGATACAGGTTTTACCGGAGCATCTGGAGATATTGCTGAGTTTAGTATGGACGGTGCTCCTATAGCCGGGGCAATAGTTTGGGCTACTCCATTATTGACAATTAATTATACAACTGGTACATGGACGACAGGTACACACAACTTTACAATTAAAGTAGTTGATGCAACTGGTAATTGGATAAGCAAGAGCTTAGCCGTTGATGTTGTAGCCGCAGGAGCAACTGATGCAACTATTCCAACAATAGAAGATTATGGACCAGATGATGATGCTACTAGCGTAGCAGTTGATAGTTACATATCAGTACTCTTCAGTGAGGTAATGGATTCTGATACCTGCCTAAATACCAATGTTCATCTATGGAAGACATCTGGTGATGATACAGAAATTAACATTAACGATGTTGAATGTTCATCAACCTTTACTCTTGACGGTGTTGAAAAAACTGCAATGTATGTAACTCCTACCAGTGATCTATTAAATGGTGAAATATATTCGTTGGTGATAGATAATACTGTCACTGATTGGTATGGTAATCCATTTGCCGGGTTAGCTGTTGGTACTTATTCCTTTACCACTGTATCTGAAGCAACGGAACCTGACGCAGGATTGACTGTTGATACAATGTTGACAAATACTGGAGTAACAAACGGTTTGTGGGATGAAGAAGATGGTAGTGCCGGTGATGCTTATGAATGGGTATTTGGAGTAACATTACCAAATGACGAAGGATTGTTTGCCTTACAGTTTAGTGATTGGACAAATGGATTAGATATTGATACTGGCGTGATGAGATATTGGTCAGAACAAGTAGAGGCTGGTGATCCAGGTAGTGCGACAAATCCTGTACTTATAACCGCCGCAGATACTTATCCTACAAATATTTCAATTGGAGAAGATTCAAGTGATCTTTGGGAGAACGGAGGAGAGGCAGGGCTCCAGACAAACATCCACGTTCAATTACAGATTCCTAGTGCAACCCCAGCTGGTTCTCACTCCACAAGCTTCAGAATTAGATCAGTAGCCCCTTAGTAATTAATTTAGAAGTGGGACCCCGAATATCAGGGTCCCACGGCTAAATATAAAATATTATATATATGAAAAAACAAATTCAAAGAATATTTTTACTAGGGTTGGGTTTCCTTTTCTGTTGGCTTTTAACTCCCAATGTTTTTGCAACTGAGCTCAGCGGTAGTTTAAATACCGGACTGGACACAGGAATGAATGTTGAGACAGAAAATTGCTCGCCTTTAACGGTTACAAACGGAACGGTGGCCGCTTACCCCACTTGTACCATTACCTGTAATTCTGGTTATGATTTAAGTGGTAGTACTTGCGTTGCCGAGTCCCATAGTGGTGGGGGATCATCGTCAAACAAACCAGCTACTACAACCGTTGTTACATCTGGAGGTGGTGGTCTAGCTACTTCTACCGGATACCAATTCACCAGAGATTTGGGGGTGGGTTCAACTGGCGCTGATGTTGTTGAATTACAAAAAATATTAGTGGCTGGGGGTTACTTGGTAATGCCTGCCGGTGTTCCAATGGGAACATATGGAGGATTAACTGTAGCCGCTGTCCGGGCTTATCAAAGAGCTAATGGTTTGTCGCCAGTTGGTGTGGTGGGTCCTCAAACCAGAGCAAAGTTGAATAGCCGAGGTGGTTCATCTGTCACCAACTTTGTTAATTTACTTATTCAATTAGGAATTATTGCTCCAGATAAGGTGCCCCTAGTGAAGGTACTTTTGGGACTATAATCTAATAATTAAAAATTTAAACAAAAACCTCCCTCCCGGAGGTTTTTTGTATTTTATGTGATATATTTAGTTTTATGGATAAATATTTACTCGCTATTGTTGCTCTAGTTATTTTTTCTACCTTATTTATTTTATATATTCGAATTTCGGCAAAAAATACTTCTATAGAAAAAAAGACAGATGATTCCTTAGATGTGGATAACTTTACTCTTTTAGAGTAGGTGATAAATTGATTTGCTGTTAAGATGACTTACAAATGAAATATTTTAAAAAATTGGTAGTGGTCACTTTCGCCCTGGTGGCGATTTTTGTTTTTGGTTTTATGAACAGTGGGGTAGTTTGGGCGGCCGCTAAAGTAAATATCAATACCGCTGATGCCACCGAGCTGGATACTATTCCTGAGGTTGGACCGTCTACGGCCACTAAAATTATTACTTATCGGGAAACCGTCGGCCTTTTTGTGGTTATTGAAGATATTATGAAAGTTAGTGGTATCAAACAGACTACTTTTGATAAAATGAAGGACTATATTACTGTGGATGATTTGGTTGATGATGATACCGGTGGGGATACAAGTACCACAACGGCTACCACTACCGCCACAACTACCGCTACCACCACTCCAACCACTGTGGTCAATACAGTAGTCTATTCCGTGCATTATATTCAAGAGGACCTTAGTGATTATACTGAGCCAACAGTTTTTGAGGTATCGGCGGGCCGCCCGCGCCTCGTTTATTTAGATTCCGTGGTGGGGCTAGAAGCTAAGCATAAAACTTCGACAGATTTAGAAAATAGAAACTGCAAATATTTTTGGACTTTTGGGGATGGCTTATCTCAGGCGGGAGAAAAAGTGGAGCATATTTATAAATATGTGGGTGATTATAATGTGGTTTTGAATGGTACTTGTGGTGACCTAAAGTCAGTTTCCAGAACGCAAATAAAAGTGGCTATTCCTAGTTTAACTATGGTTCAAAAAATAGATGGAGCAATAGAAATTTTTAATAAGGGGGAGTATGAAATAAATTTATTTGGTTATAAATTAAAATCTGGAACGGGGATTTATGATTTCCCCCAGGACACAATAATTTCGGCTGGGAAAAGTGTGGCTTTCCCAGCTGAGTATCTAAAAATTTTAACTAATGGCATAGAAATTATTTTGGCCGACCCTTCAGGTAAAGAGGTGACTAAAATTAATTCAAACTTTTTTACTTCAAATTCTAATCAACAAATTACCACGGCGGAGGTTGAGCGCTTTGCTTTGGAATATAAAAAACTCACTAAAACTTCACCGGTGGTTACGGTCGCTCCCAATCCTTCGCAAAGTGTCCCCCTAACAGCCTCGGTAGCGAGCGTTTTTATTGATACAGGCGCTCTAGATGACCAGGTGGAGGATTTGTCTATCTCCGTTTCAACTGAGGCTCCTAGGGGCTTTTGGTCAAAGCTTTTTCACCCAGTTAGGACTATAAAAGAGGCTTTTTATAAGTAATCTATTTATAGCAAGATAATTGTTTGATTTTAAAAGTCCTCGGGTTTCCTTGTTACACAGGCCAGACATTTTAAAATCAAACAATTAGCTTGCGAACACTTTACTTTTTCCATTAAATAAGTATACTATCCTCATAAGCCCAAGACAGCTGGTGATCGCAAGATCTTAATTTCCGGCCGAGGTTGAAAATGTGATTTAAACATTTTCAAATACTCTAGTTTCAACGGCTTTTATAAAGGTCGTTTTTTAATCAAAAAAAATCATGCCAATATCAAAAAGTAAAAAGAAAGAAATTATTCAGAGTGTTTCTGACATAATGAAGGATGCAAAATCCGTCGTTTTCTTTAATTTTAAGGGGTTCAATGTCAAGAATACCATTGAGATGAGAAGAAAATTACGCGAGGCAAAGGTTGGATATTTAGTTGCCAAAAAGACTCTAGCTAAAAGAGCCTTTGATGAAGCTAAAATCACCGGCGATATTCCAAAGTTAGTGGGGGAGACCGCCATGGCCTACAGTGTGGATTTAACCGCACCGGCTCGTGAAGTTTACGTCTTTCAAAAGAAGTTTAAGGATAATGTAGCGATTGTTGGGGGTATCTTTGATGGTAAATATGTAAATAAAGAAGAAATGATGGCGATAGCCCTTATTCCTTCACAGCAAACTTTGTACGCTCAGTTTGTAAATGTTATCAATTCACCAATTCAAGGATTTGTAATGGCCCTAGACGCTATTGCCAAAAAGAAGACGGTTTAAATTAATTTATTAAAAGCTAGGGAGAAAATATATTTAATTTTTTAGGTCCTCGGGTATTTTGGTTCAGAAACCAAAACCAGACCATAAAAAATCAAACATATTATATCCCTTTAAGAAAAAATAAAATGGAAGAAAATAAAGTAGAAGTTCCAGCCAAATTCAAAACCATTGTGGAGAGCATTGAAAAGATGTCCGTCCTTGATTTGAATGAGCTGGTCAAGTTATTAGAAAAGAAATTTGGTGTCTCCGCCGCCGCTGTGGCTGTGGCTGGCCCTGCCGCTGCGGTAGAAGCTGGTGAAGAGAAGAGCGCCTTTAATGTTGAGTTAACTGATGGTGGTGCTCAAAAGATTGCCGTTATTAAGGTGGTTAAGGAAGCCTTAGGCGTTGGTCTTAAAGAGGCCAAGGATATGGTGGATGGTGCTCCAATCATGATGAAGGAAGGAATGAAGAAAGCCGAAGCTGAAGATTTAAAGAAGAAAATTGAAGCTGCCGGTGGAAAGGTAACTTTGAAATAATCTTAATTAAAGATTTAAAACTAAAAAAACTCCGGAAACTCCGGAGTTTTTTTAGTTGTTTGTCAACTCTTTTATAATTTTTTATAAAGAGTATGATAGTTTTTATGGAAACCTTAAGTAAATTATTTTGTGGCGCGGAGCGGGTAAAAGTAATGCGTTTATTTCTTTTTAATCCGGAGTTATTTTTTTCTTTAGAACAAATTATTGCCAAGACCAAGATATCAGCTAGAGCGGCAAAGTTACAGATTGATACCTTAAAAAAAGCGGGGATGATAAAAAGCCGAAAGTCTGTTCAGTTTATCCAGATCAAGAAAAAAGGTAAATTGATTAAAGCAAAAAGGAAAGTGCTTGTTTGGTCTCTGGACTCTGATTTTGAATATTTACAACCAATGCAGAATCTTCTGATCAATACCAGGCCACTTCGAAAGGAAGAAATTTTAAAGAGACTTGCCAGTGTTGGTAAGTTAAAAATGGTGATAGTTTCTGGTGTTTTTATCCAAAACCCAGACAGCCGGGTGGATATGTTAGTGGTGGGGGATAATTTGAAAAAAGGGGCTATAGACCGCATTGTGAAGACCATGGAGGCGGAAATAGGTAAGGAACTAGTTTTTGCGTCATTTGAAACCGCTGATTTTCACTACCGTTTAGGTGTTTATGATAAATTAATCAGAGATATTTTAGATTATCCTCACCAAAAACTCCTAGATAAGCTAAATCTCAAGCTTTCTTAAAACACATTTACCGCTTGAGCTTTAAACTCACCCTATGGTATAATAGAAGGACAAAAGGAAAGGTCGAAGCAAAATTTCCTTCTTGGTAACTTAGTTTAGTTTTATAATTAATAACTTCTCTTTACAAAAAGAGAATTAACAAAAAAATAATTTAATCATGTCAAATATTCAAACCTCTATTGACGCCGTTCGAATGTCCTTTCAAGACATTTGGTTAGGTGTTGCAAATTTTATTCCTAGCCTTATAGCTGCCATCATCGTTTTCCTATTAGGTTGGTTGGTCGCTGTTATTTTAAGCCGATTAGTGGCTCAAATAATTAAGACCGTAAAGCTTGATGTTGGTCTTCGAGCTGCTGGTTTTGATAAGATAGTTGAGAGATCAGGTTTTACCCTAAACTCTGGTCATTTTCTAGGCACCTTGGTTGAATGGTTCTTCCTTATCGTTGCCCTAGTTGCTGCTCTTGATATTCTAAAACTCACAGCCGTTACTGGTTACTTGAGTGAGGTTGTCCTTGGTTACCTACCAAAGGTGATCATTGCTGTTCTTATCCTTTTGGTCTCTGTGGTTATTGCTCAAGCTATTCAGAAGCTTGTATCTAGTAGTGCAAAGGCGGCAAATATTCCAGCCGCTCACGCTCTTGGTGAGATTGCCAAGTGGGCTATCTGGATCTTTGCTTTTATGTTTGCTTTGTCACAATTGGAAATTCTAAACAGCTTTATTCAGCCATTGTTCATCGGTATCATCGCTGCTATTTCTATCGCCTTAGGTTTGTCCTTTGGTCTTGGTGGAAAGGAGGCGGCTGCCAAATATATTGCTGAAATGAAGGACCGAGTTTCTTCAAAGTAATATTCCCATAATCTAATTAAATTTAGTTTTAAAAATAGTCCTAGAAATAGGGCTATTTTTAATGGTTAATTAGGAAATTAGGAAGGGAAACGCCTAAAAGTTGAAGAAAGTGCTTTAAACCCTTGCATTTTATTTCGTTTTATATATAATAGCCAGCACACAGATATGGTAAAAGAAATCAATCTAAAACAGCGGAAATCATAGCCACGTCTTTTAGATGTTGCCTTGAAACCCGCTCGAAAGAGTGGTTTTTGTTTTCAGAACGATTGTTGTTTGAAAAATCAATCCCATCGCAACGCTCCAATTTAACCATTGGGTCTTTTCAAGACGTTGAAGATGGAACAAGGTAAAAGTAAGAAATTCGTTGCAAAAATAAAATTTGCTGGAGAGGTAAATTAATTTTAGGCAACGGATTAAGATTAAGTATTTTCACTTATGCGAATGATAGTTGAATAAAGTAAATTTGATTTCAAGTAAGTAAAAGATTGTGGTTTTTAAATTTCCTAATAGGAAATTTAAGAGTATATGGTGGATGCCTTGGCTCTAAAAAGCGATGAAGGACGTAGCGTAGCTGCGATAAGCTTCGGGGAGGTGCCTAGCAACCTTTGATCCGGAGATTTCCGAATGGGGTAACCCTGCCGCTTCGGCGGTAATCAAACACTTGATGTTTGATGCAGACCCTGGGAAGTAAAACATTTCAGTACCAGGAGGAAAATAAAACAAAGTCCGTAAGGACGATATTTCGTAAGTAGTGGCGAGCGAAAACGAAATAGCCCAAACCGATCACAAACTGTGAACATAACTTATTAAAAAAATTAAGAAACATTCTCGGAACGATTAGTCCGCGTTAAGTGGAGAGAATAGTTTTTAATTTTTTAAAATAATATTTGTGTGCAGAGTTTGTGATCGGGGTTATAAGATGACAACGTCGTATTTATATGAGGAAAGTTACAAAATGTTCTGTTAATGGAATCTGCTGGGAAGCAGAACCCAAGTGGGTAATAGTCCCGTACATGAAAACAGTAACATCTTTCTTGTTGTCAAACTTGAGTACCTCAGGACACGAATGGCTTGAGGGAATTTGCCGGAACTAACCGGTAAGGCTAAATATTTTTAGAGACCGATAGTGAACTAG